>Ga0268357_100310_pt1 | contig 68521 bp, 47 predicted proteins | sample BioMet10_FD_192466 | JGI IMG/M metagenome (GOLD analysis project Ga0268357, IMG submission 192466) | Sewage microbial communities from Oakland, California, United States - Biofuel 10 (Illumina Assembly) | ecosystem: Engineered > Wastewater > Sewage > Unclassified | place: USA: California... | reverse complement strand
AATACGCTTCCATTGTAGAAGTCAACTCAAATACCGCAATGCGCTCATTTGATTATCTTCAGTCTCAGAACATAATTTACAATAAAAGAGGCATTGGATATTTTGTATCCACCGGTGCAAAGAAATTAATTTTATCTCTCCGCAGGAAGCGTTTTATAGAAGAAGACCTTGAATGGTTTTTCCATCAAATCTACACGTTGGATATTCCTATGGAGAAAATTGAAAATATGTATAACGAATTTAGTAAGAAACAAAATAGTATCAGACAATGAGACGCACAACAGTTATATTATTAGCAATCTTATCATCGGTGTTATTATTATCGGTGATATTTATTATTCATCTACGATTTTTTGCCCCGATTGATAAAACTGAAAAAAACTTTTTATCAAATGATAACTTTTCCGGCAAGGTCGATTCAATAAACGTCTCCTTGTATAAGGTTATCAGATTTGTTGATGAGAATAACAATGAAGTGAATGATATATCAAGTTCGTTAATGGTTCAGCCATTTAAGAATGAACAACAAAAAGGTATGTTCTGCTATCCAAAAGAATTATCTTTTATGATAAATAAGCAAGTATCGGGCGATACACTTGTTATAAAGCTAAGTTATTCGGAAGAACATTTGACAGATCTTCTTGATAAATACAAGTCTAAGAGAATGCATGCAAACTTCAGTCTTTATACCGACTCAGCTTCTTCGTTATCGATAAGAAATGAATCTAAAAAGATGGGAACAATCTTCAAAAAGATTACATTGAAAGAAGCTACTGTTTATGGAGTTAATGAAATCGTTATAGATTCATGTAAAATAGACCGATTAAACATTTCGGGCTATCATGCTCAAATTTCTCTTGCCAACAATAAGATAAACATCTTCAGTATAGATCTTGAGAATCTGAATAACTGGAAGGTAGATAAATGTGATATCAACGAAGAGCATCTTACAGGAAAGGGAAATAATTATGTAAGCTTGCCTAAGACCGAATGTAAAAAGATGGTATGGAAGGGTAAAACAAAAGATTCAGAGATAAATGTTTCTCTCAAAGCAGACAAAGCAACTATATCATTCTAGCATACTAAATAAATCATTTTACTACAAAATAGAGACTATCCATTTATACATAAGATGGATAGTCTCATTTTTTTGGAAATAACGAACCTTATTTCTCAACTTCTTGCATAAGCATAATTAGGAAAGCTGATAATTAATTGTGGGGTATAAATTTTATAAGTTATGATTGATAAACGATACGAATTCAATGCTTTTATCAATCATAACTTATAAAGAAACTATATCTTTTATCTACATTGCTCTAGGTTGGTTCCTATATTTATCTATCTTAGGAATGGTTTTGTATGATACAAATCCTTTTTTGAAATATAAGTTTTTTTAGGGGGGGGAGGGGGTAAATAGATACATTTCTATAACTTTCGTGAAAAAAATAAGAATAAGTATCCTTATTATAGGAAATATATAAATAGAAAAAAATAGAAAGTTATAGAAAACGCTCCCCCTTCCCCACTCCCCCCACCCTAGCCGGTTTCATTATTAAGAAATATAGCGACATATCATTATTACTGTAAGGCTCGGATCACTGCACATAGAGCTATAGTATCACTTTTGGAGATATTGATAATCAAACGTTTAGATACATAAAAAAGTCCCGCCTGCTTTTTAGAAAAGCAGGCGGGACTTTGAATAAACTCCGGCGGGAGTTTGCTTAAAGTCCGACCGGAGTTTTATAACTACCACTAATAGGTTTACAGATTTTGCTTTTATTACTAATATTAATTTACAATATTTTCTTATTCCTAATCAGATATCACAGTAAGTATATTATTCCCAAATTCGGTTTACATAATTTCAATGGGAAATGTAGACCGGAAGTTCTGTTATCAAGAACGGGAAGGATTCGATATCCTAAAATTTTATAGACTTTGAATTTATATACTCTTTTCTATATTTACTTCACAGCATTTATAAACCAGTCAATAGTTTCCTGATTTAGTTTCTGAGTTTGCAGAACTGTTGGCAAATTAGCATAGTTAGCTCGGAATGCTTCCACTCGTTGCTTAAATTGATTAGGATAATAGGTAATGCATCCACCAGCAGATTCCATTGTGCCTAGTTCTTCATTGAGAACGATGCCTGCTTGTTTCTGTTTAAGCTGAAGAACTGCAGCACAAACATGACGCATCTGAGCCAAAAGACCATCTGTTACTTCCAAAGCATCTGTTGGATAAGTTATTTTAAGGACTTTCTCTTTACTGCAATCCGTTTCAGGTACATTTACAGTAAGGCTTAAGTCATTGCCATTGAATGTAAAATCTGTCTGAACACCATTTACCAATACACTTTCAGGAACTGCAGAAGCAAGAACTTTAACTTTGAAGTTTCTGTTAGAAGGCATATCAGGATAACTTCCCTGACGAGCAGCAATTTTCACTGTTAATACATTACCAGTCTTTTCTGATGATAACAGAGTTTTTGCATAATGAGTTGCATAATCTTTATCGTTGCCATTATCTTCGTACATTTCAAAAGATCCTTGTTTGCCTGGGAATACTGTCACCGTTACAGATTCATCGTTCTTTTGCAGATTCTTCACCTTATCATATAAAGGCAATATTGAACCGGCTTTTACATAAACAGGATATTCATCAAGATTAAATGCTCGTTCAATGGATTGGCCTCCTTTTAATAATGTGCCAGTATGCCATTCATACCAATCATTTCCCTCCGGCAGCCAAACCTTCACAGTGGACTTGTCATTTTTCATCGGTGAAGTAATTGGGCAAACCAGTAGATTATCACCAAACATATATTCATTCTTATTCTCATAAGCTTCTTTATTTTCGGGATAATCATAATACATAGGGCGACAAAGAGATAGTGCATCATCGTATGTTTTACGAGCCATTGTATAAACATAAGGAGCTATCTGATAACGTTCAAGAATCGTATTGCGAATAACTTCGAGATATTTCTGACTAAAAGCCCAAGGTTCCTTGTTCAAATTAGAGTTCTTTGTAGAGTGGGTACGAAGAACAGGACTCAAAGCACCAAACTGAAGCCAGCGTACATAAAGTTCCGGATCAATATTATTAGCACCCATGTGGCCACCAATGTCATGACTCCAATAGCCATAAAGCACATTGGAAGCTGTTGAATTGAAATATGGCTGAAAATCAAGTGAAGCCCAGGAAATATAAGAGTCACCGGAGAAACCTATCTGGTAACGGTGATTTCCTAATCCTCCCCAACGATGGTAAAGCAACGGACGAGTATCACGGTTGCGTTCCATATCAGAGAAGACAACATAATTAATCCACCATGTATTACTCAAGTCCTTGAATTTTCCATCATTAAGCTTTTGTTGCCAGTCGAGCCACCAAAAGTCGATCCCCTTCTTTTCCATTGGACGAAGAATTGTATTAAGCCATCCGCTCATAAATTGTTTGTTTGATCCTTCATAAGGAATCAGCTTTGTTGAATCAGGATTTACTCCCATCCATTTTGCCATAGCAGGAAAATTTTCTTCGTAATTGGCAATACCATCAGCAGGATGAAGATTGAGAGTTATCTGAAGCTTGTTTTGTTTCAGATATTTCAGGAAACCATCAGGATCAGGGAACAGGCGGCGGTTCCATGTATATCCGGTCCATCCACCTTTACCAGCCTCGGTATAATGCCAGTCCATATCTACAACCAATACATCTAATGGAATATTATATGTATTAAAGTTATCAATAAGATTGCGTAGTTCATTATCAGAATAACTCCAGTAACGTGACCACCAGTATCCGAAAGCATAACGAGGTGGCAATGGTACTTTTCCCGAGAAAGCTGTGAAATCTTTCAAAGCCGACTTGTAATTATGTCCATAAGCCATGAAATAAAAGTCTTGTCCAGCTTTATTTTTCCGTTCGGTTACCCAAGGCCAGTCGGAATTATCAAATAAATAATTCTTTGAATCGTCGATAAATGTCCATCCATCAGTAGATAGCAACCCATCTTCAATAGGCATAGGTTTATTGTCGTGCTCGTGAATGCTTCCATTGTATCCGTCGAGTGTACGGTAAGTTCCTTTCAGATTACCTTTCTGTACATCACCTAATTTCCAAGTTACACTTTTTTTATCCTTCAAAAATTTGACACGAAGATTTTGTGATGTAAAGCGTCCGCTGCCAACTTTATAGTTTAGCTCCGCTTCGGATGTTTTGATGGTTAACCAACCTCCTTTGATACTTTGTGTAAACTGGGGCACCGGTAGATTTCGATTTACTGCTAAAAAAGAAGCCTGATCATTAAACAGCTTAGTACTATCCCATTCCATGCGTATTACTCGGGGGGTTATTACTGTAAAACGAGCATCTCCCACCTTGACTATAGCTGTCTGATTTACTTTGGTTTGATTACTTGATACTGCTCGCCCGCAAAGAGGCTGTAAAATTAGCATCATCAGGAAAATAATGTTTTTAAGTTTTCTCATGTTTAATATTAATTTTAGTGAAAGATTCGGCAACCAGGATATTCGTATTTGAATAAGATTAATTATTCATATTTATAAGCTGATAGATAAACAATGTAAATATAGTATTTTTGTTAATCATAAATTATTAAAATACAAAAGAACATCCAAAGATAAAAAAAAGTAAAAAAAAGAATCTATTACAGATTAAATATGTATACTTGCAAATCACTACAAAAAAATTGATAAGAATCATGATGTAATTGACATAATTCAGAAGTGTAGCGGAAACTGACATAACATTTTCTATTAATAAACATTTAAAATTCTGAATATGAGAAACTATTTATTCTTATTAGTCTTACTATTTTTACCCAGTTGCGGTAAAAAAGAAAATAAAGACGTTGAAGCATGTTTAGCTAACCAGCCAGATCATTCTTCTTTCATGTTAGATACTATCAATACGAATAAATGGGATAGTGTTTATGTTATGGGGCCATATCAATATGAAAATCTAGAAAAAAGTATTCCTTATCTATCCCACAATCTGAAAAAGAAGTTTAAGCAAACAGCTATGTTAGATACTTGCTGCACTTTGATTTTTGTACGGAATCAGAAAGTTGTAAGCTATAGCACCATCAAAAGAGATATAGCCGATTTCTCAAGTCTGGGTAGCAAGATTGGTTATCCATCAAAGCAAAACTACCAGATTGTTGCTTTCAGAAAAGTAAATGCTATTTAGCCAATATCTTAGTTAAAGGTAAAATGAGTTTTTACCACACACTAGTAGCAGTTCTCTGAAACATAAACGAAACAATAGGCATATGCTTCATGACAAAGGCCAAGACTGATAATACATACACAATTTTTTATTTAACTTTGTTATAACTAAAAGGTTACTAACACATTGATATAATACAACTAGTTACTTCTATTAACATATTAACTTTATTAATTGCACAAATAAACAAACATTGCACAAAATTAGTTTCAGATCCAACTATTTTATCTATAAATAGTATTAACTTTGCAGCGCATTTAAGAAAAACATTAAGAATGAAAACATTAACAATCGGAGACCTTAAGGCTCAAGTACCTATTATTCAGGGTGGAATGGGCGTAGGAATCTCTTTATCGGGCCTGGCCTCAGCAGTAGCAAACGAAGGAGGCATCGGCGTAATCTCATGCGCCGGTTTAGGACTTCTATACAATAAATTATCCAGCAATTTTGGAGAAGCAAGCATCTTAGGGCTTAGAGAAGAGCTCAAGAAAGCTCGTGAAAAAGCAAAAGGCATTATCGGAGTAAATGTGATGGTAGCAATGACCAACTTTGCAGATATGGTAAAAACATCCATTGCAGAGAAAGCAGACATCATATTCAGCGGAGCAGGACTTCCTCTTGATTTGCCTAGTTTCCTGCCAAAAGGTAGCAAAACAAAGCTAGTACCTATTGTTTCATCGGCACGCGCAGTAAAAATTATCTGCGAAAAATGGCACAGTCAGTACAACTATCTTCCCGATGCGGTTGTGGTTGAAGGCCCTAAAGCCGGAGGTCACCTCGGTTACAAGGAAAACCAGATTGCCGACGAGCACTATTCTCTGGAAGAAATTCTGCCTCAGGTAGTTGCAGAGGTTGCTATCTTTGAAGAGAAATACAATAAGAAGATTCCGGTAATTGCAGCTGGAGGAATCTACACCGGAGAAGATATCTACCGCATGATGGAACTTGGAGCTTCAGGCGTACAGTTAGGAACACGTTTTGTAACTACAGACGAATGCGATGCTTCTTTAGCTTTCAAAGAACAATATCTTAACGCAAAAGAAGGAGATATTGAGATTATTAAAAGTCCTGTTGGAATGCCTGGACGCGCAATTGGAGGTTCGTTTATTCAGCAAGTAAAGGAAGGCATTAAGCAACCAAAATCATGTCCTTTCCATTGCATCAAAACTTGTGATATTTCTAAAAGTCCATATTGCATTATGCTTGCTCTTTATAATGCTTTCAAAGGTAACTTCAGGAACGGATATGCTTTTGCCGGAGCAAATGCTTATAGAGCAAATAAAATTATGAGCGTTAAAAACACTATTTCTGAATTGATGAAAGAGTGGAAAGAAAAAGAACTTTTCTCAAAGAAATAATTTTTTCTTTTATAATATAAATTGAAGCGAGGACTTCCTTTGGGATAATCCTCGCTTTTCTGTTTCTAAAATACTGTTTTGCAAACAGTAATTTCTTCTTTCTGATACTGCAACAGACTCATCTTTGGGATAATTGTTGTAAAATGAGCTGAAGCCATGTGTGTATTCAATATAGCTGCACTCTCCCACTCTTCAAGCATAATCAGTATCTGATGATTATTCACATCCTGAACCAGGTTGTAATTTGCACAACCCACTTCTTTTCTTGATTTTTCCACCAATTCACCAGCTAACTTCAGGAATTCTTCAACCTTATCTTCCTTAACAAAGAATTTAGCAATCACTTTTACCATTTCATTTTCCTCCTATTAAATTTTATTTTCCAAAAATAGAATATACAACCTCAAAGGTACAAATAGAATTATTATCTCGCTACGTTCAATGTAATTTTATTTTTAAATATATGTTATTCCATTTCATTCGCTTCTCTCAATATGCCATAAAGTTAAAGAATATAAAATCACAAGACCAAAGTAACACCCCAATATATTATTCGTATATTTGCGAACAATATATGGAAAAAGTTAAAGAATATACAGCAGAACAAGAACAGATTGCCCGCTTTGCCAAGGCAATGGGACATCCGGCACGAATAGCGATACTCGATTTTCTTGCATCGCAGGATAGTTGTTTCTTTGGAGATATTCACGATGAATTGCCAATAGCCAAAGCAACTGTATCCCAACACTTGAAAGAGCTTAAAGATGCCGGACTTATTCAAGGTGAAATTGAAGCTCCTAAAGTAAGATATTGCATAGATAAAGAGAATTGGGCTAAAGCTCAAAAGCTTTTGGGAGAGTTCTTTAATAAGAAAGATATAAAGAAAAACTGTTGCGGATAATATTTTTTTGCGCATATTGTTCGTTGTTTTACGAATTACGATTAACTATTAAATAAAACATTAATATGGAAATTAAAATTCTTGGTTCAGGTTGTTCTAAATGCAAAACACTTGAAAAGCTAACACGCGAAGTTGTTGAACAAAACGGTATCGATGCTTCAATCTCTAAGGTTGAAGATATTATGGAAATCATGAAATACGGGGTTATGGCAACACCTGCCTTGGTAGTCGATGGCAAAGTGATGATCAAAGGACGTGTTCCTTCATCAGCAGAGATTAAAGAAGTGCTAACAAAATAACTAAGGTAACTATGAAACGTATAATGATGATGGGCTTCGCAATGTTGATGATATTGGGAAGCTTTGTTTGCAATGCACAGAATAATAAAAAGCCGGCTACAATAAAAACAGCGGCACAGAAAATCGAAGTCTATTACTTTCATTTCACCCGCCGATGCCCTACTTGTATGGCCGTAGAGTCTGAATCAAAAAAAGATATTGAGACTTTATACCCTGAACAGGTTAAAAAGGGAATAATCACTTTTAAGAGTTTCAATCTTGATGAAAAGAGTAGTGAAGTTATTGCTAAGAAGTGTCAGGCTTCCGGTCAGAGCCTTCTGGTGATAAGCGGTAAAAAGAAATCAGATCTTACTTCAGAAGGATTTATGTATGCCCGCAACACTCCCGATAAGTTAAAGCAAAAAATAAAATCAACCATCGACCCTCTGCTGGGTTCTAAATAAGATACTAAGATGGAGTTCCTTCAAAATATTCTTGATAATTCGCAGTACTCCTTTCTTACAGCAATCATACTGGGACTGATGACCGCCATCAGCCCCTGCCCTCTTGCCACTAATATAACAGCTATAGGTTTTATAAGCAAGGATATAGAGAACAGTAAAAAGGTATTTCTTAATGGACTTATCTACACCCTTGGAAGAGCAGTAAGCTATACGCTTCTTGCGGTAGTGCTTTATCTGGGAGCTAATCAGATGAATATATCCATGATTTTCCAGGGATGGGGCGAAAAGGTTCTCGGACCGCTGCTCATTATCATCGGACTGTTTATGCTCGACGTAATTAAGATCAATTTCCCGGGATTCTCCAGGTTGACAGAAAAGATTGGGGAAAAGAACAAAGGAAGTTATCTGAGTTCACTTCTATTGGGAATGATCTTTGCTTTGGCATTCTGTCCATATAGCGGAGTACTTTACTTCGCCATGCTTATTCCTATAACTATTACCAGTGCAAGTGGATTGTATCTACCTGTATTGTTTGCCATTGCCACCGGACTTCCTGTTATTATTTTTGCGTGGCTGTTGGCATTTGCTGTGGGCAATGTGGGTAAACTGTATGATAGGATAAAGGTTTTTGAACTTTGGTTCAGGCGTGTTATTGCCGTTACATTTATTCTTGCAGGTTTTTACTATGCAACCATTTACTTCCTTAACTAGAAAACAGAAATATGAAACAGAACTTTTTAAGTAGTATTTCAACTGAAATAATCAAAATGAATCGTAAAAGTCTGATTGGTTTTATTGCCATTTTACCAATGTGGTACCTAATATATCATTATCTTCAACCAATCAGCGACTGGCTTGTTGATTCTGTTATAGGAATGCAAAAAGGTGATCACCTTACGGAAGCTATACGGTTCTTTATTTTTGAAGTTCCAAAGGTACTGATGCTGCTCGCACTGATAATCTTTATCGTAGGCATTATCCGTACTTACTTTTCGGCAGAGCGCACCCGGAAGATGCTCGAAGGTAAATCCACCTTTGCCGGCAATGTACTTGCTTCCATGCTGGGCATTGTTACTCCTTTCTGTTCATGTTCTGCCATTCCGTTATTTCTTGGATTTGTAGAATCTGGAGTACCATTAGGTGTTACCTTCTCATTTCTGATTGCCGCACCCATGATTAATGAAGTTGCCGTAATTCTGCTGCTGGGTTTGTTTGGCTGGAAAACGGCTCTGATATATGTGATCACCGGACTTATTATCGCCATCACAGCCGGATGGATTATCGGCAAACTAAAACTAGAGCATTGGGTGCAGGATTGGGTTTATCAAACTCAGATGGGTAACACAGGAGATGAGGAGAATGGACTTACTTTCTCTTACCGCATCCGTTTCGGATTTGATTCTGTGAAAGAGATTGTTGGAAAAGTCTGGATCTATGTTGTCGTTGGAATTGCGGTAGGTGCCGGAGCTCATGGATATGTGCCTCAGGACTTCATGGTTTCACTGATGGGCAAATCGGCCTGGTTCAGTGTTCCCTTGTCAGTCCTTATCGGAGTACCTCTTTATTCGAATGCAGCAGGTATCATTCCTATTGTATCTGTGCTCATTGAAAAAGGAGCAGCCTTGGGCACTTCACTGGCATTTATGATGGCTGTTGTAGGTCTTTCACTACCAGAGATGATTATTCTTAAAAAAGTACTGAAGTTACCCCTAATACTTACATTTGTAGGAGTTGTAGCTACAGGGATCATGATTGTAGGATATTTGTTTAATCTGATATTTTAAACGTTTATGAAAATATTAATTCTTTGTACCGGCAATAGTTGCCGCAGCCAGATGGCTCACGGATGGCTTCAGTTTTTCGATAAATCGCTCGATGTACATTCTGCCGGAACAGAACCGGCACCAAGAGTAAATTCAAAAGCAGTAAAAGTAATGGCCGAAGCTGGAATAGACATCAGCAACCATTACCCTAAAAATGTAGATCGCTACCTGAATAAAGAATGGGATTACGTAATCACTGTATGTGGAGGAGCCAATGAAAGCTGTCCTGCCTTCACTGGAAAAGTAAAGCACAGAATCCATATCGGGTTCGACGATCCCTCACATGCTACAGGAACCGATGAATTTATATGGAGTGAATATCACAGAGTAAGAGATGAAATCAAACAACAGTTCTATGACTTTTATCTTCAGAACCTGAAACCAGGTATAGAGGAAGCGATGGATGCCAAGGAAATTGTAAAAGAGAAATACAGCCAAATAGCCTTGCAGGATAACACTTCCGAAAAATCATCTTGCTACTCATCCAGTTGTTGCTCATCGTCTGGTTTTTCTACCTTTAGTGACAGTTACGAAACATTGAAAGGATATGCACCCGAGGCCGATTTAGGATTAGGATGCGGCTTACCCACTGAGTTTGCCCAGATAAAAGAAGGCGATACTGTGGTCGATTTAGGTTCCGGAGCCGGTAACGATTGCTTTGTGGCAAGAGCACTGGTTGGCGAAAGCGGCAAAGTGATAGGCATTGACATGACTGACGCGATGATTGAGAAAGCAAAAGTAAATGCAAAAAAGCGCAACTATAACAATATTGAGTTCCTTTTGGGAGATATTGAAAATATTCCTCTGAAAGAAAACGAAGCCGACGTGGTGATAAGTAATTGTGTATTGAATCTTGTTCCTGATAAGCAGAAAGCATTCAGCGAAATTTTCAGAATTCTTAAGCCGGGAGCACATCTGTCCGTATCCGATGTTGTGTTGGAAGGTGAACTGCCCGAAAACATTAAGCAAGCAAATGAGATGTATGCAGGTTGTGTATCTGGAGCCGTTCAAAAAGATGAATACCTCCGGATTATGAGCGACAGCGGCCTGACAAATATTATAATCCAGAAGGAAAAAGTGATCGCTGTTCCCGATGAAATATTGCTAAACTACCTCAGCCAGCAGGAACTTGATGAATACAAGAACTCGGGCAAAGGCATATTCAGTATCACTGTATACGCTCAAAAACCTGCTGATTGCAGTTGTAAATGTGATTGTTAAACCTATAAAAGTCATTTAAAATGCCTTCTCAAACAAGATTAAAGTTTCTTGACCGATACCTTACGCTATGGATATTCCTAGCTATGTTTATCGGAGTATTTATTGGATACATCAATCCTGGAATAACAGACTTCTGGAGTCAGTTTGAATCGGGAACCACCAATATCCCTCTGGCCATTGGTCTGATTGTGATGATGTATCCTCCCCTTGCCAAAGTAAAGTATGAAGAACTGGGTAAAGTATTCTCTGACAAGAAGATACTTACAATATCTCTGCTACTGAACTGGATTGTGGGCCCCATACTGATGTTTGCTTTGGGTATTCTGTTTCTGCAGAATTATCCCGAATACATGTATGGCATCATAATGATTGGTCTTGCACGTTGCATAGCAATGGTGCTGGTTTGGAACCATCTGGCTAAAGGAAGTTCGGAATATGCAGCCGGACTAGTAGCCTTAAACAGTATTTTCCAGGTGCTATTTTTCTCATTCTACGCCTATATTTTTATTGCTGTGCTTCCAGGATGGTTCGGACTGCCTACTACTAATGCGGTTGAAAATATTACAATCGGAGAGATTGCCCATAGCGTGTTTATCTATCTGGGAATCCCTTTTATAGCTGGTTTCTTATCAAGGTTCATTCTTATACGCATAAAAAGCAATGAGTGGTATTACACTAAATTCATTCCAAAGATAAGTCCGCTAACCCTCATCGCATTGCTGTTCACCATCATTGTGATGTTCTCATACAAAGGAGAATACATTGTAAAACTACCTCTTGATGTGTTACTCATAGCAGTTCCGCTGATAGCTTATTTTGCTATCATGTTCTTTTTCTCGTTCTGGATTACAAAAAGATCGGGAGCCGATTATGAAAAAACCACTTCGGTGGCATTCACTGCTACGGGAAACAACTTTGAATTGGCCATTGCTGTTGCGATTGCTGTATTTGGAATCAAATCCGGAGTGGCATTTGCAGCTGTTATCGGACCACTGATTGAGGTTCCGGTGCTTATTATCCTGGTTAAGTTTGCCTTGAAACAGCAATCTAAATTCAAAAAAAGCGTATAAAGTATTGTTGCTTTGTCCTGATTCAAGCGAACTATTGCAGAATTATTCAGGACTACTTCTATAAACTAACCTTTTATATTCTCATTTACACCCGGGTGTCAGACTCTTTTAGACCCAGGTGTAAACACAATTCAGACCCGGGTCTAAAGCTGCTTTACACCCGGGTCTGAATGAAAATATTTAATGGGAGATTTTCTCTGAATTGCCTTTCTCCCAGGCTTCTCTGGGTGTGATTATCAAAGTTTCATCCTTGAGATTTAATACCGAAATATACTTTTGCCCCATTACAATATGTTCGGTCCACTCAATAAAATCCTTGTAAAGTAGCAGTGTGCATATATCCGTTGGAGTAATACACTCTGAAACTACGTGTGAATGAACTGTACTCTGAATCTCATTGCCGCTTTTTTCTCCTTTACATGGCAGGCTTATCAGCGAGTTATGCAACTTTATTTTCTTTGTGAGTTCATTCTTCTTATTAAATGTGAGCAGGTAATCATTTCCGATGAGGACCACTTCTGAGGTCTGAGGCGCTGTAAGCAGATACACTTTCCTTTCCGTGGGAGTAATAACTGGAATAATGTTTATCGATGTTTTTTTATAGAAAGAAAAGAAGTGGTCGGAATTCGTTTCAAGCAGATGACGTACCTGAATTCTTAAAGAAATAAGTTCCTTTTCCTTATCTGTTGGCTGAGGATGATGTATATCCACTGATACGGGAACCTGATAAGAGACGCTGGAAAACTCGTACCTGGCAAGTATCTTAGTGCCACCTTGCAAGGTATAAAAGATTGTTGTAACATTCTTATCTTCGGTTTGATAAGATAGATAGCCATTCAAGCTGTCTTTTAGCTGAGGATAATCAGCAATAAAAAGATCATTTGCATACCATGATGCTTTCTCAAGACGGCAGAGGTATTTTCCCTCATCAAGCAGTTGCTGTGCCTCCTGCTGCTGAGCAAATAAAAAAGTATTTGTCAGAAGTAATATCAACAATAAGACCTTTTTCCGCATAATGTTTAGTATTCTAAATTAAACGCAATAACAGAACGTTCTTTGTATCTTTATCAATCCGGAAACGATTATCGGTTCGCTCTCCCACCAGCCAGACTATCTGCTCACCTGAGCAAAGTACATACATACTTTCTTTCTGAAGAATGGAGTATTTTACATCGGTCAGGTAATCACTCACATTCTTTTTCCCTTTCATACCAAAAGGCACAAAGCGATCTCCCGCCTGCCATTTTCTAAGAGTTAGTGGATAGTTGAGTTTATCAGCATCAAAACAAGCTGTTTTCTTATCGCGTGGAATTACAAAATCGGGAGTATATGGAAATCGTTCTTCTTCAATAACGGGTTTCTCCTCTGTCTCTACCGCCAGAGAGGCCAGTCTCTTAATCAGCAAATAAGCACGGTCTCTCACTACCATCCAGGCAGGAGAAAAGAACTTCCGTCCGGATTGCCGTTCAAGACTGAGAAATATATCATCGGCCTGAGCGGAATTAAAGCCCAACGGATAAAGAATCTCGAAAAGTAATGCACGTGGCGAAGGTTCTGTTAAAAGCTTTTCAATAGAAACGCCTTCCTTGGTTATCACTCTTTTCTTTCCTTCTTCAATCACTTTATTGTAAATAACGGAAGCATCCAAAAGATGGGATGCCGTTGAGAAAAGACTCGGCTTGATAGACGGGTTAATAGTTTCCATCATTGGAAGAAGGTTCAGGCGAATCTTGTTACGCGTATATTCGTCCTGCAGATTGGTACTGTCGGTTACATACTCTTGCTTCATTTCTTTCAGATACGCAAGAATATCTTCCCGGCTCACAGTTAATAGCGGACGAACAATATGGTTGTTCTTTGGATGAATGCCGGTTAATCCGTTTATACCTGTTCCCCGAATCAGATTGAGTAAAAGAGTTTCCACACTATCATCACGATGATGAGCCACAGCTACCACATCAGCTTTCAATTCCTTACGCAGATTCTCAAACCAATTATACCGAAGCTCACGGGCAGCCATCTCGATGGAAACCTGGTGCTTTGCTGCATATTCATTGGTATCAAAATGAATAACATAAAGAGGTATATTCAAGTTATCGCAAAGATTGCGGACAAAAGATTCATCCCTGTCCGATTCATCACCTCGTAAGCGAAAATTACAATGAGCAGCTTCGCAGGAATAGCCTAAATAAACCATTACACGAAGCAAGGCAACCGAATCGGCACCTCCACTCAACGCTATCAGAACTTTATCTTTAAGCCCGAAAAGCTTTTCTTTTTCAATATATTGGGCAATCTGAAGATGAAACATATCACAAAGGTAAGAGTTTTCAGGAAGATTAAAGCTTACTTTCTTTATTTAAAAACAGTCTAAATAATTTGCCCACTCAGTTATTATAATATATCTTTGCAGAAAATGATTAAAGTATGCGTTTATCTGAACTAAAAACAGGCGAAAGAGGCGTGATAGTAAAGGTTCTGGGCCATGGTGGATTCCGTAAAAGAATTGTAGAAATGGGATTCATCAAAGGAAAAGTGGTCGAAGTGATACTGAACGCTCCCCTTAAAGACCCCATCAAATATAGAATTCTTGGATATGAAATTTCTCTTCGGAGAAAAGAAGCGGGAATGATTGAAATAATCAGTGAACATGAAGCTACCGAACAGCAGAATGCTTCTCCCGATTATCACGGTCCAATCAATGTTGAAAGACCTCTGAACGAGGAAGAACTGAAAGCACTTGCTCTGGGAAAACGCAGAACCATTAATGTGGCATTGGTTGGAAACCCCAATTGCGGTAAAACAACCTTGTTTAACCTGGCATCAGGTTCTCATGAACATGTGGGAAACTACAGCGGTGTAACGGTCGATGCAAAAGAAGGATTCTTTGAGTTCCAGGGTTACCGGTTTAAGATTGTGGATCTTCCGGGCACTTATTCCTTGTCGGCCTATACTCCCGAAGAGCTTTATGTACGCCAACACATCATTGAAGAGACACCGGATGTGGTTATAAATGTGGTGGATGCTTCAAATCTGGAACGTAACTTGTATCTCACTACCCAGCTTATAGACATGAATGTGCGAATGGTTATAGCACTCAATATGTACGACGATCTGGAATCCAGCGGAAATAAGCTCGATTACAGGTTACTCAGCAAGCTGTTTGGTGTACCAATGGTTCCTACTGTCTGCAAAAAGAATCTGGGAATAGATCATTTATTCCACTTAGTGATAAATTTGTATGAAGGAGCCGACTTTTTTAGCAAGAATGGTGAAATAAACAAAGAAGTTTTGCAGGAATTACAAGACTGGCATCATGCCAACGTAAACGAAGCTGAACATGAAGAGCATCTGGAAGATTATATAAAAACAGACAAGCCACGGCAAAAAACTTACCGCCATATTCACATCAACCACGGACCCGACATTGAAAAAGGCATAGAGGACGTAAAAGCTGTAATTTCGAGAAATGAAGAAATAAGACACCTCTATTCTACCCGTTATCTTTCAATCAAATTGCTTGAAAACGATAAAGGTGCCGAGAAAGTTATCAGCACATTACCCAACAGCTCCGATATTTTTGCTACTAAAGAAAAGGCTGCCAAACGGATTCAGATCTCTATGAACGAGGATAGTGAATCTGCTATTATGAATGCAAAATACGGATTTATCTCAGGGGCACTAAAAGAGACTTTTGTGGATAACCATATGGAACAGCAACAAATGACCAAGGTTCTTGATGCTATCGTAACACACAAAATATGGGGATACCCTATCTTTATCCTTTTCATGTGGATCATGTTTCAGGGTACATTCTCTATCGGGCAATATCCGATGGATGGGATATCCTGGCTCGTGGATCAACTAAGACATTTCGTTGAGAATACAATGACCGCAGGACCACTAAAAGATATGATTATAGACGGAATTATTGGCGGCGTGGGAGGAGTTATCGTCTTTCTACCCAATATTCTACTTCTTTACTTCTTCATTTCCTTGATGGAAGACTCGGGATACATGGCCCGTGCAGCATTTATTATGGATAAAATTATGCACAAAATGGGGCTTCACGGAAAATCTTTCATCCCGCTGGTTATGGGATTCGGATGTAATGTGCCGGCTATTCTGGCATCGAGAACCATTGAGAACAGGAAAAGTCGTCTTATCACCATGCTTGTGAATCCGCTAATGAGTTGCAGTGCACGCCTGCCAATTTATCTGTTGCTGGTAGGAACATTCTTCCCGAAGAATGCCAGTATGATGCTTTTATCAATCTACGTGATAGGCATACTTCTGGCCGTAATAATGGCCAGACTGTTCAGTAAACTGCTTATTAAAGGAGAAGATACACCTTTTGTAATGGAACTCCCTCCCTATCGCATGCCAACCATGAAAGCTATCACGCGACATACCTGGGAAAAGGGGCAACAATATCTCCGGAAAATGGGAGGAGTAATTATGATTGCATCAATTATTATATGGTTCTTAGGGTATTATCCAAACCATAATGCATATAAAACTGTAGCAGAGCAACAGGAGAATTCTTACATCGGGCAGATTGGCAAAGCCATTGAACCTGCTATCAAGCCTTTAGGTTTTGACTGGAAACTGGGAATAGGGCTAATCTCGGGTGTAGGAGCAAAAGAATTATTGGTTAGCACGCTTGGCGTTCTTTACACAAACGATGCAGGAGCAAGCAAGACCACTTTGGCACAGCGCATTCCTATTACACCGGTCGCTGCATTCAGTCTCATGCTTTTTGTTCTGATCTATTTCCCTTGCATTGCCACTCTTGCAGCCATTAAGCAAGAATCTGGCAGTTGGAAATGGGCCGCTTTTGCAGCGCTGTATACCACCGCGCTTGCTTGGATCATCGCTTTTAGTTTTTATCAAATAGGAGGTTTATTATGAGTTTACAAGAATTAATAGTTTCGGCCATCGTTTTCTTTTGCGTATTCTACGTAGGCAATCGAATCGCATTTTTTTTCAAAAATGCAAATAAAGATGAGAACCCTTGCTCCAGTTGCACAACTGGCTGTGAATTAAGGGATATGATGGAAAAGAAAAAGCAACAGTGCAAAGAAATAAAGAAAGGAAATAAAAAAAGTTGCTGCCGGTGAACAAAAATATTATATCAGATGTTTGGTACTTAAGAAAAATACATTACCTTTGCACACGCAAAACAAAACAAGGTCTCTTGGCCGAGTGGCTAGGCACCGGTCTGCAAAACCGTTTACGGCGGTTCGAATCCGCCAGAGACCTCTTAATGGGGAAAAGCTCCGATCAGAAATGGTCGGAGCTTTATTTTTACATTCATTATATAATTAAGAAAGTTTTTGAAGGCTCAACTACAAAAGTCTGATTTCTATTTTTATGGTAAAACAGTCTTTTTTCGTCTTAAATTCTTAAAACAAAAAGAATATTCCTTTTTTAAAGAAAATAATTGGTTTTATTTTTTGATATTGAAAATATAAATCATTTCTTTGTAACATCAAACAAGAGGTAGTTTACATCGTTCTCAATACTCTAAATAATTTATCCGTTTATTCGGATATTTTAAAATGACAAAACAGATCTTTTAAAACCCGCATTGTTTTAATTCAAAATTTATTTATTTTAATTTTTATTCGTATGAATATTTACATTGGCAACCTTAGTTACAAGGTTAGAGAGTCAGATCTTAATCACGTTTTAGAAGAGTATGGAACAGTAAATTCAGTTAAATTGATCGTAGACCGCGATACACGCAGATCTAAAGGTTTTGCTTTTGCAGAAATGCCTGATCAAGCAGAAGCTGAAAATGTTATTAAGGAGTTAAACGGCGCTGAATTTGAAGGCCGTCAGATGGTTGTAAAAGAAGCTCTTCCAAAAGCATAACAACTAGATATAAAAATATTAGAGGCAGATATAGCGCAAGCTTTATCTACCTCTTTTTTTATGCTCTATTTGGGCAACCCCAAAAAAAGTATTTATCTCAGTCGGGATACTACTTACAACGCTCCATTATTCATTTTGACACCAAATAAACTTTAGAAACAAAAAAATACCAAGGAACTAACAAATAAAAATCAAAATTACAACATATTGATTGACATTTTGATTATTATTCTCTATCTTTGATTATTACCAACCTTAAATAATCAATCAAAGATATGAACAGCCAATTAGAAATGAATTCCAACGCATTGGTAAAGTTTCTGCAAAAACTACCCGCAGAGTTCACCAAAGCAGACATTGTCTCTTTTATTAAAGAAAATGAAATACGCATGATTAACTTCATGTATCCTGCCGGTGATGGACGACTAAAGACTTTAAACTTTGTTATCAATGATGCTGCTTATCTGAATGCTATACTAACCTGTGGCGAACGTGTGGACGGTTCCAGTCTCTTTTCTTTTATAGAAGCAGGAAGCAGCGACCTATATGCTATCCCCCGTTTTCGAACTGCTTTTATTGATCCATTCGCAGAGATCCCCACATTAACTATGCTTTGCTCTTTCTTCAATAAAGATGGAGAACCTCTTGAGAGTTCGCCGGAATATACGCTGCATAAGGCTTGCCGGGCTTTTACCGAGGTAACAGGAATGCAGTTTGAAGCAATGGGTGAACTGGAGTATTACATTATTGCTCCTGACAATGGATTGTTCCCCGCAACAGATCAACACGGGTATCATGAATCGGGACCGTATGACAAGTTCAATCAGTTCCGTACTCAATGTATGAAATACATTGCCCAAGCCAACGGAAAGATTAAATACGGACACTCTGAAGTAGGAAACTTTACGCAGAATGGATTAATTTACGAGCAGAACGAAATTGAGTTTCTGCCTTCTCCGGCAGAAGAAGCTGCAGATCAACTAATGATTGCAAAATGGGTAATCCGTAATCTGGCTTATCAATACGGTTATAATATTACTTTTGCTCCAAAGATTACTGTGGGCAAAGCTGGTTCGGGCTTGCATATTCACATGCGCATAACAAAAGACGGCAAGAATCAGATGTTGGAAAACGGTGCATTGTCTGACACTGCACGTAAAGCCATTGCCGGAATGATGTGTCTGGCTCCTTCTATTACTGCTTTTGGGAATACCACTCCTACTTCTTACTTCCGATTGGTTCCGCATCAGGAAGCACCTACCAACATTTGCTGGGGAGATCGCAACCGTTCCGTCCTTGTTCGTGTACCGTTGGGATGGTCTGCAAAGAAAGACATGTGTGCCTTGGCCAATCCTCTGGAAGCTCCAAGCAATTACGATACCACACAAAAGCAGACCGTAGAGATGCGCTCACCAGATGGTTCTGCCGATATTTATCAGCTATTAGCCAGTCTGGCTGTTGCCTGCCGTCACGGCTTTGAAATAGAAGATGCTCTGAACATAGCCAAGAAGACTTATGTAAACGTAGATATTCATCGGGCGGAGAATCAGGAACAGCTAAAAAGTCTGGAACAGCTGCCCGACAGTTGTTGCGCTTCGGCCGACCGCCTGCAGCAGCAACGTGCTTTCTATGAACTATACAATGTCTTTAGTCCAAGTATGATTGATGGTGTTATCATCAAACTGAAATCTTACAACGATATCAATTTACGAAAGGAATTGCAGAACAAACCCATGAAGATGAAAGAAATTGTAGATACTTACTTCCATTGTGGATAAAAATTATTAATAAAATCATGTGATCTTAAATCTGAAAAGTAAAACAATATTGATATTGTTCTTTTTTAATATAATAGTATAAATTATATTAAAAATAAATTGTCAGCAAGATTCTATTATAACACTTTACATATCTTTAGAATCAAATATTATCTGATAAACTAAAATGCATATGAAAAAGATTTTTATTGTATTGTGTATCTTCAGTTTGTTGGCATCAAATGCCTGCTCACAAAAAGTCTTAAAAAGTTTTCCATTCAATATAAATGGTACACTTAAAGAGAATTATAACGAGTATAAGGCTGGAACTCCTGTCAACTTATGTAGCTTTGCCATGCTTGAAAGAACTCCAGATAACGAAAACTTCTGCGTTGGCATTTCAATAAATCACATCCAGGTAGTAGTACCTTACAGCCAGTTGAATATACTCAATCTGGAACCTACAGACAATGATTCGTTCTGGGAATACAAAGCCTTACAAAATGATTTATATATAAGGTTCATAGATAAGGGTTATCAGTATAACCTTCGACAAGATTTAAGAGAAGAATCAGCTGATTATATCAGAAAACTTAGCAAAGAACGTTTATTATATGAAGATTCATATATCGAAGATTATGTGAACTCAATCTTTGCTTCTGTTATTTATCAGAATTTCAACGATAAAAGGACTGAAAGCCTTAAAGTATATATACTGAAATCACCAAACCCGGATAGCTACATGCAACCGGACGGTTCACTGATTGTTACCACCGGGCTGCTTTCTGTTTTAGATTCGGAAGAAGAGCTAACAGCGATCATTGCATCCGAAGTGGCTCACCACGTATTAGACCACGCAGTAATTAACGTAAACAAGGAAATCTCCCGCGAAAGAGCTGCAGCTTTCTGGGGAAGTGTTGCGGCAGGTGTTTTGCAGGCTGGAGAAGAATATCTGATGGATAAAAGTCAATATTATGTTCCGGGAACAGCTACTGTTGCTGTAACACTTGTATCGGCAGCTATTGCTGAAAAGATGAGCAAAAGAATGGGGATGTCCTACAGCCGTTCGCAGGAAAAGGTAGCCGACCGCTGTGCCATGGAATTTCTTAGCATGAAAAAGATGGACCCTTCTGCACTACCTTCCGCTCTTAGCAAAATAAGAAAATATTTTCTAGATCATAAGGACTATTACACTCTATCTAAATACGGAACTTATGCTGAATTTGACAAGCGCATTAATCGTCTGGGAGAATATCATGAATTCTCAAGTCACTCTTACCAGAAAGCAATTTCAAGTGTAAATACATTTAATGCGATTATACAGATTGACGGCAAACATTACGCTGAAGCTGCTGCTCTTGTTCAGAAGAATGTAGACCAGAAAGTGGCAACAGATGGAGATCTTGTAATTCTTGCAAAAGCAAATATGGGAATGTATAACACAGAAGAAAAGAATCAGGAGAGTCTTTCATTGATTCAGCAAGCCAAATCAATGGTCGGAGCACCGAATCTGAATACAGACAAACAGGAAATCCTGGCACTACTGAGACTGAAAAAGCAAGCGAAAGCAGCTTCTGCCCTTCAGGAATACATTGATCATCTTACTGGCTTTCAGGAACAAACACGTAATACCGACGATATTACATGGGCATCAAGTGAAATAAGCTGGGCTAAAGATCTATTGCAAAGAGTAAAGATTATGTAATAAGAAGTTATTTATTCCTTTTAAAAATGCGCCTGTCTGTTATTGAAACAGACAGGCGCATTTAATATTTGTACAACAAAACTTTAACTTATTTATTTCTGACAAGTTCCATTCGTTGACCAATTGTTTTCGGCAACTCATTTTCATAGTGAGTTACATATATAATTGTTTTATCTTTTCTTTCACTAAAAGCTTCAACTATAGCCTTTACTCTTCTACGGTTAAATGTATCCAGTCCGTGAAGGGGTTCATCCAATATAAGGAGTTCAGGGTCTTTCACAAAAGCACGAGCTAAAAGAACCAGACGTTGCTCACCGGATGATATTTGCAAAAATGGACGGTCTTTCAGATCCAAAATGCCAAATACATCCATCCACCACTCACAAATAAACATTTGCTCAGGGCGTGGTTTCTTATATAACCCGATTGAGTCGTGTAAACCGGAAGCTACGATATCTATTGTCGGGAGATTCTTCAGATAGGCGCGATGCATTTCCGGAGAAACATAGCCAATGTGTTTCTTTATCTCCCAGATACTTTCACCCGATCCACGTTTCCGGCCAAAAAGACTTATATCACAAGCATAGGACTGCGGATTATCTGCACACACCAAGCTTAGCAAAGTAGACTTTCCCGCTCCGTTCTCTCCCGAAAGAGCCCATTTTTGCCCCCGAAGAATCGTCCAGTCCAGTTCTTTCAGAATGGTACGGTCGTCATAACGGATAGATACTTTATTCAATTTAACCACTTCTTCCGAATCGAAAAGCTGATCACCGTATTCCAGATCAATAATGCCTTGTTTCTTTTCTTCAGACAGTGCCGGAGTTGTGCTGGGTATGTATTCATTAAAATACTCTTCACGAGTGACCTTTTTTCCGCATGTGCGTTTCTTGACAGGTTGTACATGAGTAATAAAATCGGGGATATCATCGAGCATGGAGAGTACCAGAATAATTTGCAGGGAAGATCTGGAGGTGAGTCTTTGCAACACATCATGCAATAAATCACGAGTCTTTGCATCCAGGCCAATAAATGGGTTATCCATCACCAGAACCCTAGGGTTTGTGAGCAATGTTTTCGTTAGCTGAAACTTCCGAAGTTCACCACTGGAAAGAAGAATCAGTTTTTTGTTCAGCATTGGTTCAATGGCAAAGAGCTCAAATAACTCGCCGCGCAGCTGGGTATCGGTTACTTCTCCGAAACAATCCTTTACAACCGGAGCATCCTCCTGATCGTGTGCATTCCATCTTTGCTGATAATAGTAATTGGCATCAGCAGCACCATACGTATCACGGAAAGCGATGTATTTTATATTATCATAAGCCATATTTGTAACTGATGGAGAGAAATCATATTTCAGTATACCTTCCTTCAATGGATATTTACCCAACAAAGTATCTACCAATAAACTCTTCCCACTTGCGTTGGGACCAACAATTGCCAGGTGTTCCCCAGCTTCCAGATTCATAGTCAAAGGATGAGTAAAGCGATACGCTTCATTACGAGCAACTCCACCTTCCAAACGAATAATTGATTGCATTTTGATTCATTTTATTCCAAAAACAGTGCAAAAGTAGTGTTTTATTCTTCAAAAAATATAAATATAGTCAGATAATAAAAGAAAGAAAATATTTTCTTACAGATTAGGTATATTAATATCTTTTTTATGTACGTTTGTATTATGGTATTTAATTTATATTACAACTATTATTAAAATAGAGTTTATGATTAAAAGATTCTTCTTAGGTATTCTGATTCTTTCAGCTTCACTGACTATCAGTGCGAAAGAAGGCAGACTGCTGCGATTCCCGAACATTCACGGTGATAATATTGTTTTCTCCTATGCGGGAGATCTTTATTCTGTGAACAAACAAGGAGGAACAGCGCGTAAATTAACCTCGAACATCGGTTATGAGATGTTCCCTCATTTTTCGCCGGACGGTAAACAAATTGCTTTCACCGGACAGTATGACGGAAACACGGAAGTATTTGTAATGCCCGCAGAGGGCGGAGAGCCAAAACGACTTACTTATACCGCAACCTTGGGGCGTGATGATCTTGGTGACCGGATGGGACCCAACAACATTGTGATGGACTGGACCCGAGACGGAAAAAGTATTTTATTCCGTACCCGTCAGAATACTTTCAATGACTTTACCGGTCAGTTGCTCACTGTGCCCGCTGATGGTGGTATTCCCACAGAAATTCCGTTGAAGAACGGAGGATTCTCTACGTATTCACCAGACGGAAAACAATTGGCATACAACTATGTGTTCCGCGAATTCCGTACATGGAAAAGGTACCAGGGAGGAATGGCCGATGATATCCGCATCTTCGATTTCAAATCCAAAGAATCAAAGAAGATCACTAACCATGTAAGACAGGACGTTTTCCCTATGTGGAACCAGAATGGAGATGAGATTTATTTTCTTTCCGATCGCGACGATGTGATGAACCTTTATGTTTATCAGTTTTCCACTCAGCAAACCAAGCAACTTACCTTTTACAAGGATTATGATATTAAGTTCCCATCCATTGGTGGTGACCAGATTGTATACGAATATGGCGGCTACATCTACCTTTTCGATACAAAGAGTAAAACAGCGAGTAAGGTAACGGTCGAGATTAATAACGATCAGGAATATTCACGTTCGGAATGGAAAGACGTAAGCACACAGATCTCCTCTTACAGTGTGGCGCCTAATGGCGAACGGGTACTCCTTACAGCTCGTGGGGATGTGTTCTCTCTTCCTGGCAAAGAAGGGATTACCTATAATCTCACCAACTCATCAGATGCTAATGATCAGAATGCACTTTGGTCTCCTGATGGCAAACAGCTCTCTTACGTTTCCGATAAGGACGGCGAGTTCCGTATCTACGTGCGCAATGCTGTTACAGGTGAAGAGAAAGTTGTAACCAAAGATATCAAGACCTATATTATTGACTATTCATGGTCACCCAATTCTCAGAGAATTCTTTGGAGTGATAAGAGAAATACGCTCAACATTACCGACATAGCTACAGGAAAAACAACCTTGGTGGAACAATCAGGAGTATATCTCTTTGATAGTTTCAACTGGTCGCCTGACAGCCGGTTTATCACCTACACTCGTCCAGAAAAGACGATGAGTAACGTTGTTGTTTATGAAGTAGCAACGGGAGTAAAGCACCTCATTACGGACGGATGGTTCGATTCTGGTTCATCCAACTTCAGTTCAGATGGCAAATACCTGATATTCCAGTCGGCACGTACATTCAACCCCACTTACGGACAAACAGAATGGAATCATGTTTATACTAACATGAATAAAGTATATATTCTTCCTATTACCAAAGATGCCAAGGCACCATTTGCACCGGTCAATGATATGATTGGCCAGACTGTTGCACTTAAAGAGAGCAGTCCGAAGAAAGAAGAAAAAGGGAAAAAGAATGCTACACAAAAAGAAGAAATTACGGATTATGATTTTGAAAATATCGACAATCGCGTAGTTGAATTACCTATTCAGGCTAGCAATTACCAGAATCTTCACATGGTGGGACAAAAGGTTTACTATCTTCGCGGAGGAAGTACGTTTGTTTATGATCTCGAGAAAAAGGCAGAAACAGACTTGGGCGCATATATTGTTTTTGGCAACGGATATAAAAAAGCACTTGCCATTAAAGATCAGAAGATACAGGTGATTGATATTCCTACCGCTGCTGTAAACATCAGCGAGCCAATAAATCTGGGAGACATGAAAAAGCTGGTGGACTATCATCAAGAATGGATGCAAATCTACAACGAAAGCTGGAGGCAGATGCGTGATTTCTTCTATGCACCCAACATGCACGGTGTAGACTGGAACGAGGTTTATGAGAAATATAAAACACTGATTCCTTATGTGAATCATCGCACCGACCTTACTTATATCATTGGTGAGATGATTGGTGAACTAAGTATTGGTCACGCTTACTCGCAGAATGGTGAACACCCCGCCCCTACTCGTATTTCTATGGGAATGCTTGGCGCAAACTTCACTAAAGATGCATCCGGTTACTTCCAGGTAGCATCCATCACTGAAGGAGCCAACTGGGATAAATCTACTCGTTCTCCACTCACCATGCAGGGAGTCAACGTAAAGAAAGGCGATTACATTATAGCCATTAATGAACATTCACTCAAAAATGTTAAGGATCCTCAGGAACTAATGATTGGTCTGGCAGGAAAGACTACAGAACTTACCATTAACGCCATTCCTTCTGAGAAAGGGGCACGTACAGTACTGGTTACACCTCTGGCAGATGTTGCCAAACTGAATTACTATAACTGGGTACAAGAAAACACCCGCAGGGTAAATGAAGCAACCAACGGAGAAGTAGGCTACATTCATATTCCTGATATGGGTGTTGATGGACTGAATGAATTCGTGAAACATTACTATCCGCAACTAATGAAGAAAGCCCTCATCATTGATGATCGGGGTAACGGCGGTGGAAATGTTTCGCCTATGATTATTGAACGTCTGATGCGTACTCCGACTTACTTCACCATGCACGCAGGACAAAAAGAAGGCTCGGTAAATCCGGTCGGTACATTCATGGGACCAAAAGTGTTACTCATCAATGAATACTCTGCATCCGATGGTGATTTGTTCCCTTACCGCTTCAAGTATAACAAACTGGGAACAGTTATTGGTAAACGTACCTGGGGAGGTGTAGTAGGTTATAGTGGCACAGTTCCTGTTGTAGATGGCGGCTCCATTGTAACGCCATCTTATGCACCTTATGCAACCGATGGCAGTGGCTTTATTATTGAAGGTAAAGGTGTGGAACCAAACATCGAATTGGAGAACGACCCTTATAAAGAGTATATGGGAGAAGATCAGCAGTTAAACAAAGCAATAGAAGTTGCTTTGGACAAACTGAAAACAGAAAGACAGGATATCCCTGCCATTCCTGCATTCCCAGATAAGAGTAAAAAGAATAAATAGATCTTACTCAAACAAAATACAAGATAAAAGTAATTCCGGCAGCAGAAATCTAAAAATGTCAAAGTTTAGTTTCTACTCCGGAATTATATCATTAGATCTTATCAACTAGAAAACTACTTCTTAGTTATCTTAGCTGCAGAAGAAGTTTTACTTGCTGCAGTTTTCTTTAAAGGGTAGCCGCTGCCATTACAAGCATTTTCAGTTTTTCCGCTTTTATAGTTTTTAGCTCTTACACAAGCGTCTTTTTGACATCTGTCACAAACATTATCTTTATTTTCATCAACAAAACAGCCTCTTCTTTTTACTGTTGTTGTTGTAGTTGCGCTTTTATCAGGAGTCTGCGCAATTGATGTTGTTCCCAAAGAAAGGAGAAATAGAGATACAAATAAAAATACAATCTTCTTCATACTAATATTATTAGTTAAATTTCCAGTTCGATATTAACTGATTATACAAATTCAAGTCGGGACAAAAGTATAGATTATATTTGATATTTTTTAGAATCCGGAAAGATTTCTATGAATAATAGGGAGTAAATTAAAGGAAGAAAAAGAAAGGCGGAGAGATTTGCAACAAAAAAAGGTAGAATATATAACAAAGGAGTGAGAGGGTATAAAAAAAAGAAGAGGTTTAATTTTATAAACTTCTTCTTTCCTTAATTAAGCTAAATATACATCTGTACATTTTACTTTGCTGCGAATAATTCTCTTTCATTTTCGTTATTGATAGACAAATTAATAATGGATACAAATTTTCGATACTGTTCTTCAGATAAAACTGCTTTGGCGTTAGCTAAGTTGAAATAAAGAGCCTTATTTATAGCCTCACCCAATACAGCGCCTTTAGCAGTTTCTTTCTCAAGTCTTTTTTCTGCCTCATTAAATACAAACTGTAAACTTTCTCTTTGTTCGGAATCCACACGTAAGAAATGCGATAATTTCTCAAATGTTTTTTCATCATTTAACTTGTAGATAAAACTACATGGACTTTCTGCAAGAACAGCTGTTCCAAATCCGAATACAGCTAACACTAAAACTAATAACTTTTTCATAACTTAAAATTTTAATTAAACAATTGATAAAATAAAAAGCAGACAATACCCTTAATTGTGTTTTCATGGTATTATCTGCTTTTCTTTTTTATCTTTCGATGATGCAAAGATATAAATATGTTTTATAACATGCAAATATTTAGGGATAAAATGTTGAATAACATATTTTATTTATTGCAATGAACATATTTTAATATATACTAATTTAAAATTAACTATTATTTTGCTACACATTTAATATCATATAGATTCATAATATAAAATATTTATATCATAATAGCTATATAAAGGCGCGTTTAATATCATTATGTATTATAGATAGCATTTTATACAAACAAACATCTATCGCATTATTTTGAAACAAAAATGAAACATCACATCCCGACAACAAGAAACCAACCATTAACCCACATTGGAATCAGATTCAGAGATAATACATTATATAAAATAAGGTATCTGGTACTCAAAAATCAAAGAAACAAAAAGATCTGCACGTTTTAGAAGAGGATTTGCTAATTTTGCGCCCAAATAGAACAAGCATTATGAATATAGTTTTAGACATACATACACACACTGTAGCCAGTGGGCATGCCTTCAGCAGTTTGCAAGAAATGGCACAAGCAGCAGCCGACAAAGATATCCGCTTACTAGGCATAACAGAACACGGGCCGAATATTCCGGGAACCTGCGATCCTATCTATTTCCGCAACATATGGACTATCCCCCGTCAAATGTACGGCGTGGAACTAATGTTGGGATCAGAACTGAACATATTAGACTACGAGGGACATGTGGATCTGAATGAGGACTACTGGAAGCGGATGGATATCTGCATTGCAGGACTACATTCATTATGCTATAATCCAGGGACAGTGGAACAAAACACATCAGCAGTGATCGGGGCCATAAGGAACCCTTACGTCAAGATCATAACACATCCCGGTGATGGGACAGCAGAACTCAATTATGAGCCTATTGTATTAGCCGCCAAGGAACACCATACACTACTTGAAATTAACAACAGCTCCTTAGAGCCTTATCGTGACAAGGTGGCGGCTCCTGATAATTTCAGGGAGATTCTGCAACTGTGCAAGAAGTACGAACAGCCAGTGATTCTGGGCAGCGATGCACATATTTCGTTTGCTATTGCTAATTATGAATTAATTTATCCATTGATTACCGAAACTGAATTTCCGGAGGAATTGATTCTGAATGATAAACTGGAAGTCTTCAAAGCTTATATTGCGCAGTAATTAATTCTATAACATCACTCCACTAAGACTTTAGGAATATATAAAAATAAAACAGACTACTATTTCTAAACGCACAGCAGCCTGTTACTGATTTGCACTACACACTATTATCATAGCATCTTATTTTGTAAGATTATTAACCAGAAGTTCAATATCATTCTCAAATCGGTTACTATCTGATACTTCCCATCTGCCACATTTTTCACACCACACAAAGGCGATATATGTTATAACATCACTCCCCACATCTTTGTGGTGAATAGATATTTGTCTATTAAAAGAAAAGTTGTTTTTTTGATTGTTCCACTGAACAAATTCCTGAACCATACCTTCTCCTACATAAGCTAGATTACGCAAATAAAAAGGAACCCATTTCTCTTTGGAAATATCCCACCTATAAGCCATTTTACTTTTTAACTGACCATTTTCATTATAAGAGAGTTCATATTTCAAATGAGGGGTAAGAGCTTTTGAAACTGAGTCATATAAAAACACTTCATTTTTGCTTTTATCATAGACAAAGCTTTTAGATTTCTGAGCATTAACTGCCGAACCGCAAACAAACAATAACACTAGAGCAATGCGAATTACCCATTTACTGATACTTAATACAATCTTTTTCATAGCCTTGAGAGTTTACTGTTATTCAATAGATATTTAACGATAAAAACCCTTTATAATACTACCTTTTTCCTCCTCTCTCTATAATACCAGACGTATTATTCTTTTAAATAGTTGCAAGGTTTATGCCGTAATTATATTGCATTAATAATCCTTATTCAAACTATTACTTTTATTAACGAACAAAAGCTGCTCAAACACGAACAGCCACAGATACACTGAAATTAAAAATCAGATTCATCGCAAACAATCTATCTATTTAGGGAAGTCCCTATCAAAGAATGGGGAATATCACTATTCAGAGGAATAATCTCACCCTACATTTGTTGCATAACAAAGAAACAAAGAGTATTAACAATTAAAAACTTATTGTTATGAAAAAGATTATATTTACATTAGCTGCTATCATGATGGCATTAATGAGTTCAGTAAGCATGGCTTCAAACAAAGGTGGATATAGCAACGACAACCGTCACGAGATACGGGTCGAGGATTATGAACATTATAGGAATCGAGACAACCGTAACGACGACAGAAGATACGAAGAAAGTAAAGATTACAACTATCGGGATAATCGTGATAGGGACAATTGGGACCAGAACGATAGAGACAGAGAATACAGAGAATGCCAGGACAGAGACTATAGACAACATAATGAACGCAGATATTGCCACAAAGATAATAATGCAAAGGTAGTTGGCACCATTCTCGGAGCAGCAGCTCTTCTTATTTTAGCAACTTCTCATTAATCACTTACTTATATAACTGGTTTTAAGTCCTGCGGTAGATGCTGCATAGTGATATGTTGTTTATCGCAGGATTTATTTTATGCTTAAATTACTGGAAACATTCAAATCCATTCCAGGAAAGGTCATTTATTCACCAATAAATAAAAATAATTGGCGAATAAAATCTGTTTATTGGTGAATAAAATCAAATAATTCAGCAATTATCTGAAATAATTCGCCAATAATTTTTTACAGATTGGTTTATTGTTAAAAAAACAAGAAACAAAGCACTTCATTAAGAAGAGTGAGAGGTATGAAACACTTTTGAGAAGGCCTTAATTTTATACTTGATTTCGAGCTGAATTGCCCAGAGCCAAGTATAAAATTAAGGCTTTTCTGGTAGCAGATATTCGGATTAGTTTGATTATCTACTTATGATTATAATTACAGTCAGCTACTTTTTCTCATTCACTGAGAACGAATAAGGGAAATCTTCTTTTTGAATGCCACGTTGTTTATTGGGGATATCACTCATTTTAATGTTGATTTCTCCGCCATTAATCAGATCGGCATGCTTTAAATAGTTCTTTGTATAGGTTTTACCATTGAGGGTCATCGTTTCAATATAACGGTTTTCCACACTATTGTCAGGAGCATTGATTACCATCTTATTTCCATTTTCAAATGTTATGGTTGCTTTCTTGAATAATGGAGCTCCCAATACATATTCATTTGTTCCGGGACAAACCGGATAGAATCCCAAAGCAGAGAATACATACCAGGCGGAAGTCTGTCCGTTATCCTCATCACCGCAATACCCATCAGGATTGCAGGTATACATGCGGTTCATCACTTCACGCAACCAATACTGCGCTTTCCAGGGCTGACCGGCATAATTATACATATAAATCATATGTTGGATAGGCTGGTTACCGTGAGCATAATTACCCATATTCATAATCTGCATTTCGCGGATCTCATGAATTACCTGTCCGTAGTAACTTGCATCAAAAACAGGAGGAACAGCAAATACCGAATCGAGCATACTTACAAAAGTCTCCTTGCCACCCATCAGATCAATAAGCCCTTGCGGATCATGAAAGACCGACCATGTATAATGCCAGCTGTTTCCTTCGGTAAAGGCATCACCCCACTTTAACGGAGAGAAAGGAGCCATAAATTTGCCATCAGCATTCTTTCCGCGCATCAGCTTCGTTTCCTTATCAAACAGATTCTTGTAATTCATGGCACGTTTAGCGAATAGATCAATCTCTTTCTTTGGACGTTTAAGTTCTTTTGCCAGTTTGTAAATACACCAGTCATCATAAGCATACTCCAATGTGCGTGCGGCATTTTCGTTGATCTTCACATCGTAAGGAACATATCCCAGTTTGTTGTAGTATTCATATCCAAGACGTCCGGTTGAGGATACGGATGGATGAACATTTTCTGTTCCATGAATAAGCCCTTTATATAATATTTGAAGATCGTCAACCTTAACCCCTTTCATGTAAGCATCCACTAAAATGGAGGCCGAGTTATTACCTACCATGCAACCACGATGACCGGGGCTTGCCCATTCGGGAAAGAATCCGCTTTCTTTATAAGCATTAATGAGTCCTTCCTGTATTTCCTTGTTTATTGAAGGATACATCATATTCAGGAAGGGGAACAAACAACGGAATGTATCCCAGAAACCTGAGTCCGTATACATATATCCGGGCAATACTTCACCGTTAAACGGACTGTAATGAACTACTTTTCCTGTTGCATCCATTTCATAGAACTTACGTGGAAACAACATGGAACGATACATGCAGGAATAAAAAGTACGATATTGGTCTAATGAACCACCCTCTACCTTTATCTTACTTAAGGCTTCATTCCATTGAGCCTTTCCTTTAGAGACAACCTGGTCAAAACTGTCATTGCCAAGTTCTTTCAGATTTAGAATTGCCTGATCAAAGCCAATAAAAGAAGAGGCTACTTTTGCATGAACTATTTCACCTTTAGCCGTTTTAAATCCAATAACAGCTCCCACATGATCGGATGTTTGTTCGGCATCCTGTTTTAAGGCACCATCGGAAAAGGTATATTTATATGTAAACGGCTTATCAAAAGTGATTACAAAGTAATTTTTAAAGTTGGCAGGCACCCCACCACTATTCTTCGTTGTATAACCGATGATCTTATTTTCACTGGGTATTATTTTAATATAAGATCCCTTATCAAAAGCATCAACTACGACAAAAGAGCTATCGTTCTCAGGAAAAGTAAAACGAAACATTGCAGCTCTTTCGGTTGGAGCAATCTCGGTAACTACGTCATGATCGGCCAGATATACTTTATAATAGTAAGGTTTGGCAACTTCTGCTTTATGGGAAAACCAGCTTGCCCGTTTATCCTGATCAAAGACAGGAGTGCCCACAACCGGCATAATGGAAAACTGACCATAATCATTGATCCACGGACTGGGCTGATGAGTCTGTTTAAAACCACGGATCTTATTATCTGTATACACATAAGCCCATCCATCACCCATCTTACCGGTCTGAGGAACCCAAAAATTCATTCCCCAGGGGCGGGCAATAGCAGGATAAGTATTTCCTGTTGATAACTGATAAGTTGATTGTGTTCCTATCAGCGGATTCACATACTCAACCGGATCAACACCTTCTTCACTTTTTACTGAAGCTAATGCAGGCTCTGTAAACCAGCACAAAAATGCAGCAATTAAAACTGCCAAGAGTTCTTTATTTCTCATAATATACTATTAAGTCTATATTGGTGTCTGTTCTATAAAAAAACAAATATAAATATTTCTTCTTATATACAATTAACAAGAGCAATATACCCTCTGTCTTCACACATTTTTGATAGTAAAACGAATTATTAACATATTTCAGATAAACAGATACAGAATAGAGACGATCCCTTGCTTATATCTACTAATAATTCAACTATTCAAGAGAATACAGTTTACCCTCTTTGTAATAACAAAATAGAATGAAGATTAGGATAAAAAAAGAAGGATATCATGAAACATATACATCCGCATATTTTGCTCAGAACATCAACAGATATTGATTAACCATTTTTAGCTGATTAACTCATTAATAAAATAACTTTTATCAATCTTTCTAAAACAGTGATTTGTTTAGGTAATAGAAGTTATGTATAGAAAATAAATAAGAATTAAAAAACAAGCAGGATGGAACCAAACAAAATTAAAAAAGTACTAATAGCAATAGATTATGATAAAAGCGCTGAGATAGTAGCCGAAGCTGGTTATACTTTAGCTAAAGCTATGAATGCTGAAACAATATTATTGCACGTAATACACGAACGGCCAACTTACTATACGGAGTGCCCTAGCATTTATGAATTGCATATTGGATATATTGAAGACTTAAAAGAAACAACTCAGAACTTTCTTAATGAAATTAAAAGACATCTTGGTAATGAATCTATTCGTATGGTATTAGAAGAAGGTGAAATTGCCCAAACAATTCTAGACACAGCAAAAGGAATAAATGCAGATATTATCGTCATAGGTTCTCATAGCAGAAAATGGTTAGAGAATATTATTTTGGGAAATGATGCAAAATCTGTATTAAAGAAAACAACAATTCCACTTTTTATTGTTCCAATTAAAGCAGAAAACAAATAGCCATCGTTTATAAATAAACTTGGTGTTTCAACTATCAATTAGTCACTTAAATTTTATTGAAATGGTAAAGAAAAAAGTTTTCGTTAGTTTCGATCATGACAATGACCGGCAATACAAGAAGCTGTTAGAGGAATGGAATACAAATTCTGATTTTGAATTTTGTTTTAACAGTCTATCACCAAATGAAATAAAGAAAGAGGATATACCACGAGTAAAAAATACTTTAGCCAGCAAAATCAACCAGACCTCATACACATTTGTTATCATCGGAAAAGAAGCTAATAAAGAAAGTAAATATCAGGAAGAAATTGGTTTCAGAAATTGGCAGAACTTTGAAGTAGCCATGAGTAAAGCCAACAAAAATAAATTAATAGGTGTAAAACTTGATAAGAAATTTGAATCTCCGGACGAATTAGTAGGTTGCGGAGCAAAATGCATAATGAGCTTCACTGAAGAAGCAATCTTAAAGGCATTAAAAGATGTGTAAGCACCATTTCTGAAAGCTTTTCCGAGAATAAACGCTTTATTTTTGTCGCAAAAAAGCCTATCAGATATTTTCATACTCAAAAGTTTTAATCTGGGTATTTTTATTTAATAATCAGGAAGTTTTATTCCCGAAATTATACTATTTTTGCAATAGTCTTATGTCCCATAAAAAACTATAATATGAATGAATTATTTGATATAGCTGGTAAAGTGGCTATTGTAACCGGAGGTTCCGGTGTGTTAGGTAGTAATATTGCCCAAAGCTTGTTGGAAGCCGGAGCAAAAGTCTTTATTATCGGAGGTCATCAGGAAAATGTAAATAAAGTATTAGATTCACTTTCTTCATTAGGAGAGATTCAGGGTACGGCTTGCAATGTACTTGATATGGATCAAATCAGGAAAGTAAAAGATGAAATTATTTGCCAATGGGGAAAAATTGATATTCTGATAAATGCTGCAGGCGGAAATATCCCAGGCGGAACACTCAGAGATGATCAGAACATATTTGAAATGAATATTGATGATATGAATAAAGTGATTGATCTGAACCTGAATGGGTCGGTTTATCCATGTCTGGTATTTGGCGAGATAATGGCAAAACAAGGATATGGTAGTATCATTAATGTATCATCAATGGCTACATTTGCAGCATTAACACGTGTGCCGGGATATTCCATTGCTAAAAGTGGCATTGAGATCTTTACTAAATGGTTGGCTATGGAAATGGCTACAAAGTTCAGCGAAAAGATCAGAGTAAACGCTATTGCTCCCGGGTTCTTTATCGGGAATCAAAACAGAGCTGTTCTTATAAATCCGGATGGTTCGTTAACCGAACGAAGCAAGAAGGTCTTAGCAAAAACTCCGATGAAACGTTTCGGGGATATAAAGGAATTAAACGGAGCAGTTCAGTTCCTTTGCAGTGATGCTGCCAGCTTTATCACCGGAGTAGTTCTGCCTATTGACGGTGGATTCTCTTCTTTTAGTGGCGTATAGGTATCCTGCCGTTAATAAAAACCTTTTTGGTCATATTTAAATAGCCAATCCTTAAAAAGTCAAACAGTATAATATAGAGAACTGAATCTGAGTTTTTGGTTCTCTATATTTTTGCTATTTGAAATTATGCATTCTATTATTTGAATGCATAAAAGAAGGATTATTCTTATCCACCTTCTTATATTGAAGACCATTGCTGCCAATAATTCATTCTTTACATCTCCGATAAATCCTTTCAGATAGCTTCTCTCCACTCTATAATCCTGCTTTACATGGCCAAAGATTGGTTCGATAGCTGCCTTGCTCCTGAAACGCATTCTCATTTTCTTTTTCTGATATTCTGATAATATGTAGCTCCTGGGAGTAATGGTTTTGGCGCGATAATCAGTACTCTTTCCTCCTTTTTTCTTCCACGATAACCACTATCCACTGATGCCTCTTTAACCTGTACTCCAGTGATGCGTTTATATTTTGATTTACACGACACTAATATTTTTCTATATTATTTTCTGATCTGTCCTTTAAATATGAATCATGATATTTAAACAACAATTTTTATGCAGATAATCGGTTATTTCTAGATTATCTATGCGAAAAATATTATTTTTACAACCAATACACAAAGTTGACATGGATATTTTAAACTATCGGCTATATCACGCAGTTGACAGATATAACTAGATTAGAATAATATAATTTACTAAAAAAACATTTTGATTACTTATGATAATTTTATCTGAATTTGAGAAATTTGTACTACCTGCCATATTTATGCGAGGTATAGATTATTATAATGATAATGCCGTAAAAACTCTGGAAGAAACATCAACAGGAGAATGGAAGGCAACCGTTGAAGGCACAGAAGAATACACGGTCGAAATTTCGCTGAAAGGGAACGAAATTGAGTCATGGTTCTGTAATTGCCCTTACGACGGAGATATTTGCAAACATGTAGTGGCTGTACTGCATGCTATCCGTAACGAAAATAGAGAAATAAATCGTTTTTTGTCAGCAGAAGAATCTGTTAACATTGAAGAAATAATAGAAAAGCAATATCAGGAAGCACCTGACTTAGAAAAATTATTATCGTATGTTGACAAAAAGAAACTCGTTACATTTATCTGTCAATATGCACTAGCCCATCCGGACCTACAAGAATCCCTGCTACAAAACTTTGCTCCTAAAAAAAGTACTGGCCAAATCAAAATAGATTACAACAAAAAGATAGATGCATGTTTTAATTCAACCTACCGTAACCGTTCAAGCAGGTATAATACCTTTGAAGAAATAGATCTGGATGAAATATCATCAAAACTATCAATCTATCTTGAAAAGGCACGTTTCTTCTTTGAACATAAATCGTTTGACGATGCCGCATCTATTGCACTCTACATCATTGACAGTATTGTGACTCATTACAATGAAGACAATTATTACGAATATTATGATGACTTTTTTGTACTTGAATATGATTGTGAAACTGCAGCGGAATTACTTCTTGACATAGCTAAACACCCTGAAACTCCTCAATCATTGAAAGAAGTTATTCTGAAAAAAATCCGAACTATTACAAAGAAAAAGGAGTTATGTGATTACCCATTTTATAACATTGATGATTTATTACTTAACATCAACATATATGTCCAAACCAAAGAAGATGGGCTGCAACTAATTGATGATTTATTAAAAGAACAGAAAGACTCTGATAACATTTGTGGATTAGTAAATCAAAAAATAGATTTTCTCTACCAATTAAACCGGCAAGAAGAAGTTGAAGCTGTTATCAACAAATATCTTTATCTTCCCGAGATCAGGGAAAAACAAGTACTGTTTCTTATTGACGGCAATAAATATAGCGAGGCACTGACAATGCTGAATGAAGGTATCCACCTGGCAGAAGAGAAAGAGCACCATGGAACTGTATGTAGATGGAAAAAACAAAAACTTGGAATTTACATACAGACAAACAATGTTCCATATATCATAGCTACTGCTAGGGATTTGTTTCTTTCCAAAGGCGGAGATATGGAACTTTACCACACGCTAAAAAAATATGTACCTGTAGATAAATGGAAGACGTTTTTAAGGAATCTACTGGAGCCGCTAGCCCCGGAAATGCATTTTTATATTAGTTCAAGTGTAAAAGCAGATATTTATGTGGAAGAGGAGGATTATGATAATCTGAAAACTTTTCTTGTAAAAACATCAAGCCAGAGTCTGGATTACATGATAACATACGCTCATCATTTAATACAGAGTTATCCTGATGAGATGCTGGCGATATATAACAGCAAAATACAAAAATATGCAGAACAGAATGTAGGCAGAAAATATTATGAATATGTTGTTATGGTATTTAAAAAAATGCTTGAATTTCCGAAAGGGAAAAAAATGGTTGACTCAAATGTAGCCGATTTCAGAATAAGGTACAAACGACGTCCGGCCATGATGGAACTGCTCCGTGAGTTTTAAAGAAAATTTGGAAAAATACAAATAATAAAGAAATGTACATATTCAACTCCATATCTGAAATTGTCAATACCATTGCACTGGCTAAAGGGTTGATTGAGGAGATGTTCGAAAAAAGGAAATCATTATCTTTCCGATACGAATATGCACTGGATTTAATCGATGGAAATCGATTGCAAATGCTGCTTGAGCGGGAAGTTATCCGACAAAACGGGGCTTATCTGGAACTGGACGAACGGTTTATGGATTTCTTTGAGCTGCTTTTAGAGGCAAACGAAGAGATTAGTACAGCAAGCATCGATGAAAACATTCAGTTCATACGCCAACAGATGGACTACTATCTGAAGGAAGATAATCTGTCACGCAAGAACGGTTATTTACGAAATGTAAAAGCTGTATTGAAAAAGATTGGGAAAATAACAATCAGAAACGTTATCAATCTGCAACGCAACATTGATAACACCTTTAAAAACGAGCCAAATTATAAAATAAAGATTGCTAAACTAGAGAATCTGGACAATAAAAGAATCGATATAAAGAAACTGATTGACACAACCGATGAACTGATAACAAACAAGGAACGAACCTTTTTTCAGCAAGCTACTGATGAAGAATTGGCATATATAGTGCTGGAACTCCGAAAGGAACTACTTGATTCCGGTCACAACCTGATACGTTCTCAGCAAGATATCATCAACTACCTAAACCAGATTAAAAATCAGGTGCAACTGGTTGAAAAAATAAGGAAAGTGAAATATCTGCGCAATCAGTTCGAACTGCTCAGCAAGAGTAATTTAAAGGAGATATTAACCAAAGAACAATCAGTCATATTAGAGGGACGTACTACTGCCACCTTCAAACTTTCATTAAAATTCCTTGCCAGCGATGATGCACGCACGGCTATATTGAAAGCCAACACCAATAATCGTGACCTTAAAAGAAGGAAACGGCCGGAAGCAGGCGTTATTGGCAATGAATATTTACAGGAGGCGTTTTCAGATGAAGTATTTATCAATCTGGAAGAGGTAAAAAACAGTTTCCTCGCTTCTGGAAACCAGTTATTTAACTTCGTTATGGGCTATCAGTTTCAGCGCGAAGTCAGTTTTGAGGAGCGAGTCACCGTCTTCTGCCAAATGGTTTCACTCTATGAAAATGAATTCGATATCCGTCAGGAATTTGGCCAATACCAACAAATAGAATACGCATTGATTTATTCCAAATAACAAACAATATGGAATTACCTAAAAACACAGCCGGTATCTTCGAATATCTTCAGAAAGGTCTTTTTATCAGTTCAAACAGTACTGACGAAGAAGTCCGAAAAATGTATTACACCATTGAGGAGTATTATGAACTGCTTAATGACTATTTTGCACACATCAATTTTTGTTTGGAACAGGGAAATGAATATTATTATTTCTCGCGAAAAGAGCCGAAAGCTACTTTGGAACAGAAAATAAACCGTGCTTACTGCTGGATAGACATTCTGGATTTTTTCAAAACCTACAATGAATCGTTCGGAGCAGGGTACCGCTTCTCTCCGGCGGATATATTGGTTCAAAGCAACATGAACATGGAGTTACGAATAAAACTTGACGGACTGAAAAAACATTCCGCAGGAAAAGAAAAACGAAAAGAGATATTGGATAGTATCATAGATCGTTTGATAAAGGAATCGTTTATTGAAAGTGAAAATGAAATCAATAATACCTACAAGGTAATGACGGCATGGAACTATCTGGAGCAACTGATAGAAAGTATTAACATCACAGACGAAACAGAAAATGAGATATCTCAATAAAATTATTTTCATTAACAGTGCAACTATTCATTACGCAGAAGTGCGTGTGGATGGCAATGTTCATTTTATAGGGACACAGGGAGTAGGCAAAAGTACCATTCTTCGCTCCATCCTTTTTTTCTATAATGCCGACACACAAAAGTTGGGTATTCCTGTGGAGAAAAAAAACTACACGGACTACTATTATCAATATTCCGATTCGTACATTGTTTACGAAATAACGCGCGAAACCGGAAACTTCTGTGTCCTAAGTTTCAAATCAATGAACCGCATCTGCTACCGTTTTATAGACAGTGAGTACAAAAAAGAGCTGTTTATAGGAGAAAATAACGCGGCTTATGATAGTTTGGAAAAGATACGGGCATCATTGGATAAAAATAAGGTTCACTATTCGAATATTATCAATACGTATGATGAATACCGGAACATTCTTTATGGTAATGCGCAAGGCAGAAAAGACTACCGGAAATACTCTTTGATGGAAAGCAAACAATTTCAGAATATTCCCCGAACCATACAAAATGTATTGTTAAATTCAAAACTGGAAGCCGAATTCATCAAGCAAACCATTATTTCTTCTTTAAACGAAGAAGAAGTGAATATTGACCTGAACAGATACAAAACACATTTATTCGATTTTGAAACACAATTAAAAGACATCGAGGAGTTTCAGAATCCGACAACGGGAAAACTTGCTGAACGGATTTCACAATTATCGATGGACATTAACTATGCCGAAAAAAGTACCATTGCCGGTTGCAAGGAACTTTTCGTAGCACACGAAAAGGTTCTGAAAGAGCTTCCTCTTTTGCATGAAAAGAAAAAAAAGAGTGAAGAGGCTAAAAGTACAGTCCTGCAAAGAAAAACAGACATCGAAAACAAGTCTAAACAGAAGTGCGCCAAACTGGAAGGAGATTTAGCCGTCTGCAAAAATCAGCTGAGCGTTGCCCGAAAAAAAGAAGAAATCTATGCTGAAAAGGGAATAGCTCAAATTATAGAGCGGGTTAACAAACGACAGGAAAAGAGAGACCAAAAGAAAGGTCTGAATGAGGAGCGAACGATTTTAACCATTCAGTTCCGAGACGTGACTACAAAGTACGATGCGCTTATTAACAATATTGAGAACCAGTTCCAGGCTTTCAACAATGAAAAGCAAAATCAAAAGCTGGATCTTGGAAATCTTTTCAATAACCAAAAAGAAAAGATACGGGTGGACTATATGAAGCAGACTGATGAGTTTCGCTTGAATATGGAATGTGAACTGGAACGATTAAGAGAAAACAAAAACCGCATTCAGGAAGAGTTGAACGAACTTGGATTCAGGCAAAGGGAATGGGAAAACGAACAGTTGTTCCAAAAAGAAATTACTGCTATCAGGAATCGCCTGATAAAATCTGAACCGTCTATGCAGAAGATAAAAAACAATGTGGAAGCGGCAAACCTTCGTATTGAAAAAACAACAAATCAATGGCATAAGGAGCTGGAAAAAAAAGAGAATGAAAACAACTACAACCATAACAAATTTAAGGAAAAGATAAATGAGTTACGCAATCAAATTGAAAAGATTTCGTCATATATAGAAAATAGCAAAAATTCATTTTACGGATGGCTGAATAACAATGTAGATGGATGGGAAGAGACTATCGGAAAAGTATGTAATGACTCCGTTTTGCATCAAAGCAACTTAGCACCTCTTCGCATGGATTCATCTGCAGATTCTCTCTTTGGAGTGAAAATTGAATTGAACGAGATAGATTGTCAGGTAAAGACTATCGAGGATTATCTGCAGGAGAAAGAGGAATCTGAGCAAAAGATTGTAGAGTACACAAATCAGATAACCAAGCTAACTGATTTGTTCGAGGCAGATAAGGAGAAGTTGAAAAAGAAGTATCAGCCACAGATTAGAGAGCAAAAGGAGCAGATTCGTCAACTTGAATATGAATGGGAGTTAACCAACCGTGCCATTGAAAAAGATAAACTGGAGCTTACCGATTGGCAAAAGCGGGCAACGGAGGAACAACAGAAACGTCTGGCTGATCTTAGCCAGACAATTGAAGATGTATTCATTCGTCTGCAAACAGCAATCAAGGAACTGTCCGATTGCAACGAACGTAAAGAAAAAGATCTTGCCGCTCACAAAAATGACCTTGCCCGGAAAATAAAGGCTCTTGACAAGGAGAATGAAGAGAAGCAAAAAGTCCTGACAGAAGAAATCAATGTTGAACGAACAAAAATGCTGTCACAAAAAAGCATTTATGAACAAGAAAAGCAGGCTAATCTGAAAGAAAGGGGAGCTGACATAAACCGACTGCAAGCAATTGACAGTCAGATTGCCATACTTACTGCAGAACTTACGTTTATTGAAGAAAATCTGGCGTTGGTAACCGAATATAAAAAAGATAAGCGGGAACTGTTGGATAAAGTGCTTGAAATAAAAAATCAAAAGAAACAACTGGAAGAAAAGCTTCAGGAAGAAAACCTCCGACTTGAACAAGAGTTAAAAGTCATTCAAGAGAAGTTTTTTAAAATCAATACCGAGATAAAAGAGATAGAAAACAATCTCCGGAGTAATGATGAAAACAGCGAAGAATATAACAAAATATCAGCACTTGATTGGTACGAAAATATGCAATCATACTTCAACGTCAATGCATGCGCAAAGGTAAAGACCGAAAAATCATGCAAAGAGCTGATTGGGGACATCACCCGTATTGTTATGAATAAAAGTCGGAAGATGGGAGATCTTCGCAAAGAGACCAACGAATTCATGGGAAATTTCTCTGCCAATAACATCTTTGCATTCAAAACTCAGCTTAGTGATGATAAAGAGTACATGCTCTTTGCCGAAGAACTGCGCGATTTTATGGAGGAGCATAAAATTGAAGAGTATATTAAACGGGTGAACGAGCGCAACTCTGACATATTTAAGCAAGTAAGCAATGACACAACCGAGCTCACTTCACGTGAAGGTTCAATACTTTCGGTCATTACCAAGATCAATAACGACTTTGTTGCCCGCAACTTTGTAGGAATTATCCAACGTATTGAAATGCGTATGGACTCAAGTTCGAATAAAGTAGTAGGCGTATTGAAAGAAATTAAAAAATTCAATGACGAGCATGGTTTTGACATTGGAATAAGCAATCTGTTCTCTTCAGGAAATGAGGATCAGATTAAACAAAAGGCGATAGGATTGTTACAGGAATTAATCAAGGTAATGAATGCCTATCGAAGTGACATAATCACGCTTTCCGACTCTTTTGAATTAAAGTTCCGGGTTATAGAGAATCAGAATGACACTGGTTTTGTTGAACGACTTTCCAGCGTGGGTTCCGAAGGAACGGATATTCTAGTGAAAGCAATGATTAACATTATGCTGCTGAACGTATTTAAAGAAGGAGCATCGCGGAAGTTCAAGGATTTCAAACTTCATTGTGTTATGGATGAAATAGGAAAGCTACATCCCAATAACATTGCCGGTATACTGAAATTTGCAAACGACCGTAACATTCTATTGATCAATGGTTCGCCAACTGAACAAAATGCATTAGCTTATAAGCATATCTATAAACTGGAAAAAAACGCAGAAAGTTCTACCCAGATTAAACGAATACTTTCACAAGCATAAACACGATGGAAATATCACTACATACAGCCAAACTGCTTAAAGAACTTTCGAAAGGTGAACGAATATCCTTCAGTCGCCTTTCGAATGATTTCTTCAGTCAATTGATTGAAGAAAGAATATTGTTGGTACAGATACAAGGGCGGACTCGTAAATCTATCTATCTTCCCAACCCGGAAAGGTTGGATGATTATCTTCAAAACCATTATAACATAAGCAATTTGGATAACTACATTGCACATTTAGAAACGAGTAACAGTAATCGTACGGAAAACATAAAGATATCGGGCAACTCAAAGCTTAGAAAAGTACGTACTTTTCAAGGTTTTCTGATCAATGTACTGAGCCCGATAACCGTCATGCTCAATGGAAAGGAACAGATTCTTTCGCCTAATCCCGGCAGCTTCACTTTTATTTATGATTACCAGTCATTCACTGTACCCACCCATGTAACAGTTGTTGGGGTAGAGAATGCGGAGAACTTCCGGTATATTGAAAAACAACAAGAATTGTTTCGTGAATATACCACTTTATTCGTCTGCCGTTATCCACAAAGTCAGCACAAAGATCTTATTCAATGGTTACAAAGCATCCCAAATCCCTATCTACATTTCGGTGATTTCGACTTTGCAGGAATCACTATTTATCAGAATGAGTACAAAAAGTACTTAAACGAACGTGCATCACTATTCTTTCCATTAGTTATAGAAGAGTTGCTTCCTCGCTATGGAAACAGAAATTTATACGATAAACAACTACATCTTACAAATCAAATCATTCCCAACGAACCAAATGTAGCTAAGTTGCTCCAACTGATTCATCTTCATCATAAGGGATTAGAACAGGAAATATTAATTGATACTGTATAACGTAATCATGCGCTAATCCCCATACTTTTACTGGTGATCCGGTACTTGCACTATTTAGCCCCAAAAGTTATGTCTAAATTTTGGGGCTTATTTATATATGGGAATCTTTTATTTGATATATAATAGTTAATTATTGGGCTAATTCATCTCTGACAGTAGCCATAATTCCATCGACCTGAGCAAGTGCGAACATGCGTCCATGGAAGGAATAACCAGGATTATAGCCTTTATCACCATCATCGAGCATCAATCTGCCGTGGTCTACACGCATAGGCACTTCCGGCCTTTCTTTCTCGAAAATGCGAACCAGATCAATAACATGTCCTCTCCCACCTAAGTGAGATGACTCCATAAAGTTACCATCCGGTGTTGCTTCTGTGCTCCGTAAGTGTACAAAGTGTGTGCGGCTTGCAAATTTCTTCGCTAATGCTGGCACATCGTTATGTAGTCCGGCGCTAAGTGATCCGGCACAGAAAGTGAGTCCGTTGTGCGGATTATCAACCGCATTAAGGAACCAGTCGATGTCTGCTTCACCGGTAACAATACGTGGAAGTCCAAGCATCTGGAAAGGAGGATCATCGGGATGCACGCACATGTTTATTCCATATTCATCGCACACGGGCATAATCTGTTCCAGAAAGTATTTCATGTTTGCACGAAGCGCATTCTTGTCTATTCCTTTGTATAAGTCGAGCAACCTACTAAAGATAGCTACCGGATTCTGATCGCCTTCCTTGATGTTTCCGTTAACAAAGCCTTGTGTCTTGACAATGATGGTATTGATCAGATCGTCTTTCTCTGCTTCGGTAATAGTTTTATCCAGTTCGCGAACCTTTGCTAATTCTTCAGGTGTATAGTCCTTTTCAGCTCCCTCACGTTTCAGAATGTGGCAGTCAAAGTAAGCAAAGCGGATTTTATCGAAATAAAGTGAGCTGGTACCATCGGGCCATGGATGTTCCAGGTCCGTACGAATCCAATCGATCACCGGCATAAAGTTGTAGCAAACGGTCTTCACACCTGCCTTACCCAGATTAGCCAGACTTACTTTGTAATTGGCTATCAGCTGATCCCTGTCTGCTCCGGCATACTTGATGCTTTCGCTAACGGACAAACTCTCCACAACCGACCAACGAAGGCCTGCTGCTTCAATATAATCTTTAAGTTCTTTTATAGCTTCGAGTGTCCATATTTCCCCATTGGGTACATCGTGCAGGGCTGTCACAATGCCCTCCACTCCTATCTGTCTCAGCATGGAAAGAGTAATTTTATCTTTCTTTCCGAACCATCTCCAGGTTTTTTCCATTTATCTTTCTAATTATGATGTTGCAAATTCAATTTAATTTTCTTCAGGTCGTCCAGTTCATTCACCGGGCGTTCTATGTCATAAGGAATAGGTTGGCGTGAGAATGTCAGGAAATAAAGCAGACAAGCATCTTTCCACCAAACAGCATCCTTGCTTTGTATCTTCAGGCGAGACTGCACTTCTTTGAAACGCTGCGCGTCAACATAAGGTTCCATTCTGTCCCATGTCTTCTGGAAATCACGTACTTGCTGTACTCCTTTATCATAAGTATAGCAAAGCTCTTCCCATAAAGTCTGTCCATTATGCATTTTATAACTCCAAGGTACATGATGGAACCAAAGAATAAGCTGTTCCGGACAGGTACTCAGGTCATTGTATTGTTCCTGAAGAGGCGAGTTATACTGACTAACAGAGTTACTTCCAGAAAAAGTACGGTCAAATCCAATACCCAATGAATCAGCTTTATGATAATAAGACGGCAGCCAGTCGGGCCGTGCACCATCAACAGCGCACCAAGGCTCCGGACCGTAATGATGTCCCCAGGCAAACAAATGATGAAGTCCCAAAGGCATCATGTAATTTACCGCAGCTTCCCGTGATTCAAGCATCATCTCCTTTACAGGTTTCACAAATTCTTTCTTATCATTGAAGGTAAGCTTAATCCATTCATCGGCAATCTGACCGGAAGTCAGCTCATGATTCCATGCCAACCGACCAAACGCATACCAATTAGCCTGAGCAAAATGATGTCCGCACCAGTTGGCATCTTCACCAATATTTGCTACCCCTGCAATTGCTGTATTTGAATTAGGAAAGAGAGAGCCATCCGTCACCTTGGCAACAGTAGAACCCTTACCTAAACAATAAGTATCACTATCCAGACACTCTTTATAAAGCGGAGCCAGAAAGACCAAATGATTGGATTCTCCCAGGTATTCCTGCGTAATCTGAAACTCAGGCATGATAGGTGTATGCTTCATGGCTCCAAACAATGCACTGATTGGTTCACGAGGTTGAAAGTCAATCGGACCATTCTTCACCTGAAGAATGACATTAGAGCGAAACTTTCCATCGAGCGGAAGGAATTCTTTATAAGCTTGTCCGGCTCTGTCGTCCATTCCAGACTTATAAACAAAGGCACGCCACATCACTATTCCGTGGTAAGGCTTCAAAGCATCAGCCAGCATATTGGCACCGTCGGCATGTGTACGTCCAAAGTCCTGCGGGCCGGGAAGCCCTTCTGAATTAGCTTTTACCAAAAATCCTCCAAAATCAGGGATAAGAGAATATATTTCCTTTGCCTTTGCAAACCACCAACGGCGAACATCTTTGTTCAAAGGGTCAGAAGTTGGCAGTCCACCTAGTGCAGCTGGCGAAGAGAAGTTTACGGAAAGATAAACATGGATGCCATAAGGACGAAAGACCTCGGCGAGCGCTTTTACTTTCTGCAAATAGGCAGTGCTCAGAATCTCAGGACTGGCATTTACATTATTAAGCACCGTTCCGTTTATACCGATTGAAGCATTGGCACGGGCATATTCTATATAGCGGGGAGAAAGTTTACCGGGAAGATCTTCCCATTTCCAGAGTGAGTGTCCGGCATATCCACGCTCAATTGTTCCATCCGGGTTATCCCAATGGTTAAGCACTCTGACTTTATAAGCCGGTTTTTCTTTTTCGTCCATAGAGGGAGGAAAAGGAAGGGCTGTCTGCACAATTCTCAAAAGATTAAAAACAGCATACAACACTCCAGTTCCCCCCTCAGAAGCAAGTACTAAACAATCTTTACCCTGATGCTTCATTGTTCGTATAATGAAGCCTTCTTTTCCTAATACCTGCAGTTCCTTGCTTAATCCAAATGGTTTAATAAGTTTACTATTTTTTATTCCAACAACAAGCGAATGTTCCTGAACCGAACGAGTAACAGGCAATTGTGTCCCAGTAAGTTGTCTCCATGCAGTCTGCAATTCACCAAGAGCCAGACTGTCTGACGATTCATCACAAACCACAGAGGTAATAACCGTTGATAAAGCCTTTACTTGATTATCAGGAAGCGACTGATAACGAAGCCACAGTTGCGAGCCATTCTCAGCAAAAACAATTCCGGGAATAAAAACGAATAATAATGTATAAAAATATAATTTCATCATATACTTTTTTAAGGTGACACAAATATACTTTCTATTTTATAATCAGAATCACAAAACAGAATATTTCAATGAGATAAACTGTTTGACAAATTCGTATCTTACATGAACATCTTTCACATAAGATACGAAAAGTCACCAACTATGTAATTTAAGTCTAGAAAAAGCTTCAGGAATATTATTCTTTCACATAATATGTATTTCCGGTAACCAAAACATCCTTCTGCACCACTTGCTTTGAAGCAAGAGATTTAGCATCCGGTTGCTTGCCCCCTACATAAATCTGAACTATACCAGCCTCTACTACAGCATAGTTATCCTTGTTGCGTGCCGACATTTGAATAGATTTCAAAGTAAACTCAACCTCTTTGGTTTCTCCGGCTTTCAGATGAACACGTTTGAATCCCTGAAGAGAACGGATAGCAGTTTTCAGTTTGCTATCAGGAAGAGACACATAAAGTTCAGCAACTTCATCACCATCATATTTTCCTGTATTCTTTACTTCTGCAGTTACCTTGATTTCTTCCCCAGCTTTTATTGAAGATGGGGCATTTTTGATAGCGTATTCAAAAGTAGAATAGCTCAAACCGTAACCAAACTGATAAAGAGGTTCACCTTTAAAATAACGATAAGTCTTGCCAGTCATATCATATTCAGTAAAAGCAGGAATCTGGTCTATTGATTTGTAAAAAGTTAGCGGTAATCGTCCGGATGGATTATAGTCGCCAAAGAGAACATCAGCAATGGCAGTTCCACCACCTTGCCCCGGGTACCAGGCCTCAACAATAGCAGGAATATTTTCATTTTCCCAGTTAAAGGCAAGTGCACTTCCATTAAGCAAGACTAATACAGTAGGTTTACCTAGTTTCTGAATCTCACGAATAAGGTCGGTCTGTGTGTTTGGTAATTTAATATCCAGACGGTCACCACCCGAGAATCCTTCTACTTTTACAGGCATTTCCTCCCCTTCCAGCAGCGGACTAAGTCCCATGCAAAGAACAACAACATCCGATTGTTTAGCCAGCTCAATAGCTTCTTGTTTCAAATTTGGTTTAGGAGTATCCCACAACAGACGCATAATAGAATATTCAGTATTATTCTGAGTATATTCCAGACGAATATTATATGCTTTACCAGCTTCCAGAGTCATCAACTCATACAATTTACGGGGATGATGAATATCATTCCATTTAGTAATCAGTTTATCATTTAGATATAGGTTAAATCCTGAAAAGCCTTCACCACCAAGAGCATACTCACCGTTAACCGGAGGAACAAGCACTCCACTCCACTTAGCAGAGAAATGGTCATACTTCAGATCTTTAAACGGAGGTGTTGTTCGCCAGACAAAATCTACATTCTTATCAATACGTGAATGAACCGGTTTACCTTTCCAATCACTGTTATTGTAATAGTCAGCCTTTAAGCCTTTTTGCTGCATCGTTGCATCGGTAAACAGATAATCTGTAGGAACAGCTGAGAAATAAGGAAGTTTTTCGGTCAACGGACAACCCTGTGCAAAAGTAACTTCAGCATTCGGTAGTTTTTCACGAAGACCGGTAAGCGGAGTTTTAGGATTGGTAGGATAACCATTGTAATTTCCCAACAGAACTTCCAGATCATTGGCATTAGGACCAATGACTGCAACCTTTTTCACATCCTTGCTCAAAGGAAGTATATTGTTTTCATTCTTCAACAGAACAATAGATTTACGGGCAGCATCAACAGCCAAAGCCTGATGTTCCTTGCTATCAACCACGCTGAATGGAATCTTAGAGTATTTCACCATTTCCTGAGGATCGAACTGTCCCAGTTTCATGCGGGCAAGAATAATTCGTTTCACAGAAACATCCAGTTCTTTTTCCGTTACCAATCCCTTCTTAACAGCAGCAGCTAAATGAATATAAGTGTCGCCACAGTTAAGGTCAGTTCCTGATTTTATTGCCATTGCAGCAGCTTCCTCGGGAGTAGCCACTATATGATGTCCTGTTTTCTCATAGAAATCGCGGATAGCCCAACAGTCGGAAACAATATATCCTTTGAATCCCCATTGTTTACGAAGCATCTCTTCCAGAAATTTATTACCACAGCAAGGTGCACCCCTGAAACTCTGATAAGCACACATCACAGAGTAAACTTTGGCTTCCTCTACTGTCTTCTTAAAATGCGGAGTATAAGTTTCTGCCATATCATAATCACTTGGCCATACATCAAAAGAGTGACGAGTAGATTCCGGTCCGCTATGAACAGCGAAGTGTTTCGCCGTAGCAATCAGTTTATAGTATTTAGGATCATTACCCTGCAAACCCCTGATAAAAGGAACAGCCAGTTCACCAGTCAGATAAGGATCTTCGCCATACGTTTCCATTCCTCTACCCCAACGTGGATCACGGAAGATATTAATATTTGGCGTCCAGTAAGTCAGCCCCTGATAAATGCCTCTTTTGCCACGGGAAGCATATTCATGATGCTTTGCCCGAGCTTCATCAGATATTGCATCAGCAATGGCAAACATTCCGTCACTGTCCCACATAGACGCCAGACCAATGGCCTGAGGAAAAACTGTGGCTCTTCCCGAACGGGCAACTCCGTGAAGACATTCATTCCAGAAGTTATGTGCAGGAATACCCAGCCGTGGTATCTCCGGTGAGTCATATCTCACAATCTGAACTTTCTCAGCCAGTGTCATTCTGGAAACTAAATCTTCCGTCCGCCTCTCAAAACTCAGAGACGTATTCTTATACGGAGGTATCTTGGCACTTGATGTTCCAAGTCCTATTAGCCCACACGCCAAGAAAAGAAATCTGTAGTACTTTTGTGCTTTCATTACTATCATATTATCAGTTAATCATATTTTAATGCTCTTTATTTGTTCTGAACGGAGAAGCAGGAAGTCCCTCTTTATTTCTCAGATTCGCACCTTGAGAATTATCAGTCCTGGCATTGCAACTGGAAGAATCTGGCAGAATAATAAAGCGATTCCTTTCTTTAGATTGGTTCTATCTGTTTGAGATAATATTTTCAATTGTTCATCAAATGTAAAAATGTTACCTTACTTTGTTCAGGAACAGACTTTCCGGTGCTCCCAGATAACTTGGTTTCAAACCTCCCATATCGAGCAATATTTTTTGCAGAACAATGCCCGGTTCAATGGCACGATACTTTATTGTATGAAGTCCGGCATCGAAAAAATAGTGTTTGGTTACCGATTCAATGATACTATTTGCCACCCAACGTTCTCTCTCCCGCTCAGTAAACTTCTGGTTAAAGTTCACAATCTGTTCTTCTCCTCCGTCAATAGATACAGCATAGCGCAATCCTTTATTGCCATTGAAGTTGAGCGTTGGTGAAAGGAGAAGCTTCAATGTGGCATCACCCGAAGATTGCAAATAAACATCATATTCCAATGATACTCCATTTGCCACATCTTCCTGAGGAGCAGCTGTAACCGGAGAAGTTGTAATGCCAGAAAGCGTTTTTCCTAGTCCGGAAATTATCTGCCAGGAAACCTTATCATTATTATTTGCTGCGGAATAATGTTCAGCTTCAATGGATACACATCCGTTACTTTCCATAAAAGTCATGCGTTTCAGGTTCTCTGGAGTTTGTAAAGAGTTAGCTTCCACCTTTATTGTTATTGATTTACCTTTCGTCTTCACCACAATTTTCCCCTCATGCTTTCCGACTGATAATTTATTCCAATCAATGCTGATATTTATTCGCCTATCATTTTGAATTATTCCTTTATAATCTGAAATTATTAACCAATCATTTGAAGCTTTCAAAGTATATTCAAAAGGAGTCTCACCGGCATTAAACAAGTCAATGTAATACCGTTGTTTAGCAAATGAATCAAATGCAGGTAAACTGATTTCTGCTTTATTCAATGCAGCAACATCTTTGGAACCTTCCACCGCTACTCTCATATCAGCATCCTTTGAAGAAGTAACAAAAGATACTTTCGGCATCACATTCTTTTCCGGTTGCTGCCAGTATGTATATCCTATATGAGTCTGGTCCATCATGTGATTCCATTTCCCACCGGCTATTTCTTTATTGTAATGGATAGTCAGCAAGGAATCGCGTTCATAAAGTTGTTTTACTTTCATTGCCCAATCATTGGCAGAGGCTCTGCCTTGAGCAGTATATAATTGATTAAGTGCTTGTGCAGCATACATTTCATTCAGGTTGGCACATGCCTGAATGGGGAACAATACCAACTGATCAAATGCATCACGAGTATCGGATGGTAAACGGTTATAAAGTTCTGTAGCCTCATTCTCCAGCTGTTTGTAATCTTTTACAACTCCGTCAAATTCACGGTAATTCACCGTACTGTATGTTCCTGCATTCAGTAATTCAGGAGTAATTCTTCTATTGTATTTAGTATATAGGTCAATCATTCGGGCAGCATCTTTGGCATAAGTATCACCGAACTGCTGAGCGCACCATTTCTCAGTATGTTCTATCAGATTATTCGCACAGAATTGATCAGGATTCCATGCCATGTCAAGGAAAAAGCTGATAGGATATTCCATTGGTTTAAGATCGCCCACGTTTAAAATCCAAAGCTTATCAACGCCATAGCGATAGGTCAGGTTCATCTGCTCCCAAATTCGTTGTATCTGGGAAACATTCAACCATTTATAATTTCGTGGACCACCCACATAATCAACATGATAATACATCCCATATCCACCTTTACGGTAAGGTGCACCTAAATCGGGCAACTTGCGTACATTGCCCCAGTTATCATCACAAAGCAGCAACGTTACATCGTCGGGCACACGCATTCCTTTATCATAATATTCCTGTACCTCTTTATAAAGAGCCCACATCTGAGGAGTTTCTTCCGCATTTCGTTTAGTAACTTCAGTAATAATCCGGCGCTGGTCTTTAACAATATTCTGTAACAACTCTATGTTAGCATTTTCTGTCATAGGTTCATCACCATCGCCTCGCATGCCAACAGTAATAACCGATTCCCAGTCTTTGCTACGCTCTATACCAGTTCGCCAGAAATCACGCAGCACAGCTCCATTCTTGTTATAATCCCACGCTCCGGTTCCTCTGCGTTTCCAGTCCTGCTGGGCTAACCCCATTGGTTCGTGATGTGAAGTCCCCATCACAATTCCCATTTCATTGGCTAAAGGTCCGCTTACCGAATCATCATCATAAAAAGCATTTCCCCACATGGCAGGCCACATATAGTTGCCTTTCAGACGAAGAACCAATTCAAAAACCTTTTCATAAAACTTGTGATTGAAACCTCCGAAAGTATTTTTGCTCCATCCACTTAGTGCAGGAGCTTCATCATTAAGGAAAATCCCCCGGTACTTTACAGCAGGCTCACCATCAGTATATTTCCCACGAATCACATAAATATCTGTTTGTTTTTTTACTGGCACATCTGCCCAATAATACCATGGAGAAACGCCTATCAGAGCAGAAAGCTCATATACGCCATAAATAGTGCCACGCTTGTCACTACCTGCAATAACCAATGCTTCGTCTACTCCCTGAAAAGGGTGAGCTATTGTCTGGATTAGATATTTTTCATTCTTTCCGCTTAGTTCGGCGGCATTTATCTTACCCGATTTTACCAACTGATTGATAAAGATATTCTTTCCCAAGGTACCTATTATCAGCAACTGCTTTTCTTTAGGAAGTTTATTTTTTGATAAAAAAGGAGCAAAACCAGTTACATTATTTATATCATTCCGTAGATTATTAACTGCACGAAGTACACCGGGATAGTCGGTGCTGTCTTCCACCACGCTGACTGGATTACCAGATACAACCAAGGGAAATTTGTCACTACCTCCAGTATTCAGAATAAACTTTTGAACGGTACTTCCAAAAGCACTGAACGACAACATCGTGAATAATGAAAATACAATAATACTTTTTAATCTCATAATAACTATTGTTTTAATATTCATACAGTTTCACACACTGGATATCTCACTCTCCTAACGGAATAATTTCGCCACCCTTAATCTTTATCTTATTTATATAACCAATCCCAGCTTTTTCTTATCACGGGCATATAATATAAAAGACCATTTTATTGAAAAACATGGCTGAATGAAGTTCTTCTCTTACGTAAGAACTCCAATCAACCATGTTTATTGAGTTACACAAATTTACAAAATTAAGCTAAACTATTAATAGCCTGGATTCTGATAAGCTGCTTTATCTGCATCGCTCATTTCCATACCATCAAGCTGACCTTGTGGAATTGGGCGCAGATAGTAATTTTTTGGAATAGTACGTTCTACTGTTACCGGTGTATGATCTCCATAATTACTTCCACAAATCTGGTATTTGCCAGCAAGTTTTGCCCATTCTTGTGTACGTACCAAATCAAACCAGCGATAACCTTCTCCATAATATTCACGTGAACGTTCAGCCAGAATATAGTTTATGTCTATAGTTGCCGGTGTAGCAGCAATCATAGCAGCACTATGGTCTTCAGCTTTTGCAATATTTCCATTGTTACTCCAACGCCACTGACCAGCACGTGCACGAATAACATTAATCAAATCTCTGGCACTTTGACCAGCAGTAGTAGTTGCACCTTTCACAGCTGCTTCGGCAGCAATAAAATAGAGTTCAGAGAATTTAGCGATATTGAAAGGACGAGTACTTCCTGCATTTGGTTGTCCTAATGTTGTTCCGTTATCGGTACGATAAGGTCCAAGTTTCCAAAGTCCCGGATATACAATTCTGCTTATTCCGTTCGGTGATATCACAAAATCAGCTCTTCCTGGCAATACACCAGCACCAATGTTGCTCTTGTATGTTGAATTAGAGTAATCAATAGCTGTTGCTGGTTCATCGTCCAAGAAAGTTAGTATTGCACCACCTGGAGCAACTTGCATATTGTTTGCGTTATACAAATATGCATTTGTGACACCATTTTTATCCCAGTTTCCTCTATAAACAGTTGTAAAGGTACCATCGTATCTGGAATCATTAGTCTTATCGGCAAAAGTATTTTTAATTACATTGATAGTAGGGCACATACGTGTCCATGGACGACCCAATGGTTGTGCTGCTTCACGTTGAACAGAACTTACAACCGAACTCCAATCTGTTTTAGCTGCACTTCTGATGTTTGTATAGTTCCATGTCATCATCCAACCAGCAAAGTTATCCGGAGCACCGCCACTACCAGAAGTGAGACTGCCTCCATTATATAATTCGCTTGATTGTGTGTGATCTGCATACAACAAAATTTCTTTGTTACGATCATTTGGTCCCAAGTTTACATCATAAAAATTTGCCAATAGACCGAAATTACCAGGATCTGCAATGGCAGCTGTTGCTACGTTATATGCCTGCTGAAAATACCATTGAGCATCATGTCCATCAGGATCTTTTCTGTCACACAAAGGATAAGTAGGGATATTGTTTGGGTTTTCCAACCACCATCCATATGTCAGGTAAGCTTTAGCCAAATAAAGACGGGCAACTGTTTTGGTTGCGGATCCAGTCAAACGTCCTGTAGCCGGCAAATCATTAATTGCTGTCAAAAGGTCTGGGAATATAGCTTTTGTATAGACCTCTGGTACAGTGTTGCGCACTGAAGTACGGGTAGGTTTAGTGTTAAATTTCAATTCACCTGCACCCAAATCTAAAGGTACACCACCAAATGTCTGCGCCAGTAAAAAGTAGTCGAACGCACGGAAGAATCTAGCTTCAGCAATCAATGCATTCGAAATAGTTCCTACTGCTGTTGCATTTTCAATAACACCACTGGCAGTATTTATATTAGTGAATGCTATTCCCCAAAGTACATCAGAACGGCTACTTGATGGAGTAATAGATCCCACTCCGGAAAGATCCATATCCTTAAAGTTTCCATCTGCACTCTGAGCATAAGTCGCTTCATCGGTTCCTGTCTGGCAAGAATTGTAATAATATGCTTGTCCATATATATAGCGCAAATGGGCGTACATAGATGTTAAACCTCCCATAACACCTTGTTCTGATTTAAAATAATCAGGAGTAAAAATACTGCGAGGCTGTTCATCCAGAATATCAGAACATCCCAGCAAGGACAATGTAAGCAGAGCTGTTCCTATATATGCTTTTATATTTATTCGTTTCATTGTTGTATAATTTTAAAATGTCAAATTAATACCGATCAAGTAATTACGAGTTGAAGGCGTATTTGTACCTATAGTAAGCAAACGTTTACTATAAGATGTTACTGCCGCATTTTCATTACCGTATGAATTGGTTTCAGGATCCATGCCAGATTCCTTGTTGTATGTTGAGAACAGTACAAATGGGTTTTGTATAGTACCGTAAATACGTAATTTGTCGATACCTACATTTTTCATCCATCTTTGATTAAAGTTATACCCGAGTGTAATTGTACGTATCTTCATATACGATGCATCAAAGTAACCCAGTGTACTACCAAACTTTGGATTGTCACCATCCATTAGGCCACCTGGTTTTGGATACTTAGCATTGGTATTCTCCGATGTCCAATAATCTACCTTAATATTACCTCTACGTCCGGACAACATATTGAGGTAGCCTGATGATCCATAAAGGGTACTGATAAGTGTACCACCACTTTTGAAAGCACCAACAACACTCAAATCAAAATTTTTATAAGCAACACGGGTATTGAAACCACCCTGAAAATCAGGATCTACATCTATAATTTGACGGTCATCAGGTCCAATTTGTCTTGTAGGTGTTCCATCAGCATTGTAATCGCCGGTGTATTTTACCTTAATCATACCAACATTTCCTCCCTTTACAAAATTCTGCAGATTAGCATCTCCCTCTTGCCATAATCCTACTTTCTCATAATCATAGATACAATTAATAGAATGACCAACAAACCACCAGTTAATTTCATCTTTAGTTGCTCCAGAAGCTAGAGATACCAGCTCATTCTTGTTAGAGTACACATTAACGCCAGCTTCCCAGGTCCAACCGTTGAGATTGTCCAGAATCACACCATTAAGAGATAATTCAAAACCTTTATTCTGAGTTTTTCCAATATTGGCCATGTAGCTACCCACACCCGATGTAGGAGGCAAAGAAACACTCAACAGAACATTATCAGTTTTTTGTACATAGTACTCCAATGTACCAGTCAAACGGTTACCTAAAAGAGAGAAATCTAAACCATAGTTCCATGTTTTAGAAAATTCCCAACCTAATTTAGGATTAGGTAACTCAGATACATATAAACCTGTAGCAGTTGCAGTACCAAAGTTGTAAGGACGAGTAGCTAAAAGTCCAAGTGTTTTGTATGGATCAACAGATTGGTTTGAAGTTTCTCCATACCCCACACGGAGTTTCAATGCATCTATCATTTTAACATCCTTCATAAAGGATTCGTTTTTGATATTCCATCCAAGAGATACAGCAGGATAAGTGTGCCATTGGTGTCCTTTAGCAAGTCTTGAAGAAGCATCAGCACGGAATGTTGCACTAAGCATGTAACGGTTGTCATAAGAATACATTGCACGACCCATCCATGAAGTCAGGCCACTAACTTGATAACCTTGATAATCGGGATTAACTGTAATTTCTCCTTGTGCACGTCCTAAATTATAGAATTGGAAAGCATCAGTCGGGATATCCTTTGCCGACATTTGTGAACTGTTATAACGGGTTTGCTCAGCAGAATACATAGCTACTACATTCACCTGATGTTTTTGAGCAAAAATACGATCATAAGTCACTAGGTTTTCAACAGCCCAGTTGGTAGTAAGTGAGTTACTAATAGAAGCAGTTGAAACAGTTGTAGGATTAACAGCGAAAACTCCCTGTCCTGTATAGTTACCACTGTTGCTCTGTCGGTAGTTCAATCCAAGATTTGTGCGATATCTTAATCCTTCTACACCCGGAATTTTCATTTCAGCGTACATAGTGTTATAGGAACCAAAAGCTTTGGTCTGATCTATCCATTTTTCTCCAAGACCATCTATTGTTTTTCTTGTTAATACCCAGTATTCATCTAATGGCATCTTTACGGTTCTTTTCAATGTGCGATCTTCGTTATATGGGTTAGTAATAGGTGAAGTACTTATATTTCCGTAAATTCCTAAGTTACCTCCTTCATTAATTGCAAAGTTATTGTTTGTAGTAAAACCGAAACGGAAATATTTACCAACTTCCTGATCAAGGGAACCACGTACAGAATATCGGGTGTAGTTCTGACCTGGCAGCACAGATTCATCTTTATAGTAGCCAGCACCGAAATTGTAATTACTCTTTTCAGTACCACCTGAAACTGATAAATCGTGACTTGTTACCTGAGCAGTTCTATAAAACAGGTCTTGCCAATCAGTATTAACATCATCCGCTTCATCAACACCATTTGTGAACTTTCCAGCAGCTGCACGAAGTTTTACGAATTCAGGTCCATTCATCATAGGATATTTGCCAAAAACTTCTTTCAAGCCATAATAGCTATTATAGTTAACTTTTGCTTTTGCTCCTTTACTTCCTTTGTTAGATGTTACCAAAATAACACCGTTAGCACCACGAGAGCCATAAATAGCTGTTGCCGATGCATCCTTCAGGATATCAATACTTTTGATATCACTAGGACTGATATCACCAATAGAACCAGCAAAAGGAAGACCGTCAAGTACAATCAACGGGTCGTTACTTGCATTCAGTGAACGAGTACCACGAATACGAATCTGCATAGTAGCACCTGGTTTTGTTGAAGTTTGTTCCATATCAACACCTGCCACACGTCCTTGCAAAGCTTGTGAAATATTAGACGATGGAACGTCGCGGACTACATCTCCCTTTACTGAAGCAACAGAACCTGTTACAGATTCCTTCCGTTGAGAACCATAACCAATAACAACAACTTCTTCCAGAGTTTTGCTGTCTTCTTTTAAAGTTACAGTCATTGTTGTACGGCCCTCAACCGGAACAGTCTGGATAATGTAACCGACAAAAGAGAATGTAAGCTTTGCGTTACTCTTTACTTTAATAGTAAAGTTTCCATCAAGATCTGTTACGGTTCCATTACTAGATCCGGCATCTCGTACATTAACGCCTAAAAGCGGTTCACCGTTCATATCTTTTACAAGACCTTTTACAGTGATGTTTTGGGCAAAGGCCCAAAACGGAATAAAACAAAATAGAAATAAGAGCCCTAAAGGCCTCGTCAAATTAGTGTTTCTCATAATAAAAATCCATTTTAGTGATTAGTAATGAATAGTTTTTCTTTTTAATTAAAGGAATAATCAAAAGGCATTTGGCATTTCAGGTTTTCATAAGTTTATAATTTTAGGTATTCAAAAAATTGTTTTCTCAGTGATACAAAGATATAATAATGAATCCTATCACATTTAAAATTAAGTATCCTAAACTTGATACACCGTAACACCTATTTATAGGCTTGTTACATTTTATATTGTACAGGTAACATTTAACCTTAACCTTTGTGATATCTCTATTATTTTTCTAATTTTGCACCGAATCTAATTCCGAAAACTAATCATGAAAAACGCATTTAGTTTCTTTTTTTATTTAGTCATATTTATATCTGTATCAAATAAGTGCTTAGCTCAGGTAGAAAAATTCTATTCCACAGAAAAAGATATATCAAACAGCTTAATTAATAAAATCTATCAGGATAAAAAAGGATTTATATGGATTGCAACTGAAGACGGGCTAAATAAATACGACGGAACAAAGTTTACCATATATAAGAACATATCCAAAGACAACACATCGTTGAAAAACAACTATGTGAAGACTATGTATGAAGATACCCAGGGACGTTTCTGGATAGGTTGCATCAATGGACTGCTTTTATACAACCGGGCTAATGATTCATTTAAAGAAGTTGAAGCATACAGAGGTAATCAGACTATTCATCCGCAAGTAACCTCTATTATTGAATCTAAATATGGTGATATCTGGATGACTACTTCCGGCGAAGGGCTTGTTTCAATAAAAAGAGGGAGCGATAAATGCACTGCCGAAACGAATATATCCAGAAACTTATGCAGTTCTTTCCTAACATACGTTTTTGAAGACTCTAAACATCAGCTGTGGGTTGCATCTGAGAATAAAGGATTAAATGTATATAACCCTTTTACGAAAAAGACCAGATGGTTTAGCGCACCCGGCACTATTACAAATAATAATGTATCTTGCTTATGTGAAGATAAAACCGGAAACATCTTTATCGGAACTCTTTCGGGAGGGTTAAACTTATATAATCCTAAAAGTGGAAGAATCTCGGCTATTCCTTATAAAAGCTTATCAACCAAGCTTAGAATTAAATCACTCCTTATTAATAGTCGCGGAGAATTGCTTATAGGAACCGATGGACAGGGCCTTAAAATTTACAATTATTCAAAGAACGTAATTGAGGATTATGAGATAAGCACCATGCTATTTGATTTCTCTCAGGCGAAAGTTCACTCTATACTAGAGGATAAGGCAGGAAATCTTTGGACGGGGCTTTTTCAGAAAGGAGTTTATTTCATCCCTAGAAATTCTAATAAATTCAATTATTTTGGATACAGATCGCTTAAACAGAATAACATAGGCTCAAGCTGTGTGATGTCTATTTTCAAAGATAAGAATAGTACTATATGGGTTGGAACGGATAATGATGGATTATATGGTATAAGTGACAATGGAAAAAAAGCAACGCATTATACCCAGACCAATAATATTGCTTCTGTATCAAACACTATTATGAGTATTTTCGAGGATTCGAATAAGACTCTATGGCTTGGTTCATATATTAACGGACTAGAGCAGTTTAACAGGGCTACCAAGACTTGTCTGTATACAAAAGATTTATTTCCAAATGAAAAAGATGTTCCTAACGACAGAGTATCATGTATCTCAGAAGACAGGAATAAGAATTTATGGATCGGGACTTATGGATATGGCACATACAGCCTAAACCTGAAAACCAATAAGATAATACACCATCCGTCAAAGGTTGACGATAAGGATTTAAGGATTAACAGAATTCCAAGTAACTGGGTAAATTGTATTATTGCCGATAGTGAAGGACTTATATGGATAGGAACCTACAAAGGAGTGTGTTGTTACAATCCCATAAAAAAGACATACGTAACTTATTCAAGTGATAAGAATCTGTTGCCGGGAGATGTTGTATTCACTCTTCTAGAAGATTCATTTCACAATATCTGGATAGGTACAACCGAGGGACTTGCTTGTTATAACAAGAAAACAAAAGCTTTCACGCACTACACAATCAATGACGGATTGCCTAGTAACGTTATTTGTTCCATGTTTGAGGATGAGAAAAAGAACCTTTGGCTTAGTACTCATTATGGCATATCAAAGTTTGTTCCTTCACAAAAGAAGTTTATTAATTACTATTCATTTGATGGATTGCAGAGCAATGAGTTTTACCGTGGAGCCGGATTTCAGTCGGCCGATGGTCAGATTTTCTTTGGCGGAATTAAAGGCATCACCTACTTCTATCCGAAAGAGATTGTTGACCGGACTACCCGCCTGACTGTTCTTATTACCGACTTCTACAGATTTGAAAAGCCTGTAAGAGAAGGCGATAAATCCGGAAGCAACAATATTATTTCGAAAGCTGTAATAGATGAGGATAAGTTTGTTCTTTCCTATAAAGACAATGCATTTAGCTTTGAATTATCGGTACTGGATTATAGTAATCCGGAACGTATTGTTTACGAGTATCAGATGGAAGGACTTAATAAAGACTGGATCAGCACCCGCCCTGGAATGAACCGGGCCAGCTTCACCAACCTGAGTCCCGGAACCTATAAGTTCAAGTTCAGAGCCCGTAACAACGATAATATTTCAGAAACAAAAGAAGTAACAATTGTTATAACTCCTCCCTGGTATCAGTCATGGTGGGCAAAAATTATTTATGCATTACTCATCTGCCAACTTATCTATGGCATAATTGTATACATAAAATCTCGATTCCGTCACAAACAGGAGATTATGAAAAGAGAACATGCTGAGCAGATAAACGAAGCCAAGCTACAGTTCTTTATAAATATTTCTCATGAGATACGTACTCCGATGACTCTTATCATCAATCCATTGGAAAAACTGATGACAGAAAACAAGGATACGGAGGTGCAGAAAACTTATCTGATGATTTACCGGAATGCACAACGAATTCTTCGTCTCATTAATCAGTTGATGGATATTCGTAAACTGGACAAAGGACAAATGCACCTGAAGTTCAGAGAAACAGATATTGTAGGGTTCATTGACGACCTTATGACAACTTTTGAATATCAGGCACAAAGAAAAAAGATCCAATTCTCATTTGATCATAAAGACGAAGCTCTGAAAGCATGGATAGACCTAAATAACTTTGATAAAATATTGCTCAATATTCTATCAAATGCATTCAAATATACTCCAGAGAACGGAGAGATTAAAGTTGAGCTGTTTACAGGAAAAGATGAAACAGCAAAAGAACCGTTAAAAAACTATTTTGAAATTGTAATCAGCGACAGTGGCATAGGAATAGACAGTGATAAAATAGAACAGATCTTCGAACGATTCTATCAGATTAACAATGACCAGACCAATTCTAATTTCGGAACAGGAATTGGGTTACATCTGTCACGTTCATTGGTAGAACTTCATCACGGTACAATCAAGGCTGAAAACAGAAAAGATAAGAGCGGCAGCAAGTTTATTGTACGCTTACCCCTTGGCTGCAACCATCTGAAAGCCGACGAACTTGAGAATCCAGAAGATATTAAGTCACCGATTTCAACCAATGTACGCCATACGATTATCGATACAATTGAGCCATCCGATCTGGAAAATGAAACTAAGAAGAAAAAGATAAGATCTAAAACACATTTCAAAGTTTTAATTGTTGAAGATGAATACGAAATACGTCAGTATATTAAGGACGAACTATCAAGTGAATACAAAATATGTGAATGTCAGAACGGCAAAGAAGCACTTGATATAGCACTAAAGGAAGTGCCCGATTTAATAATCAGTGATGTGATGATGCCTGAAATGGATGGAATTACTCTTTGCAGAAAGATTAAGCAAAACATCAACATCAGCCAGATTCCGGTTATTCTGCTTACTGCCAAATCAAAAACGGAAGATCGGATTGAAGGTCTGGAGATTGGCGCGGATGCTTACATTGTTAAACCATTTAATACAGAACTGTTGAAAACTACAGTTCAGAACTTAATACAGAACAGAGAAAGGCTGAAAAACAAGTTCAGCGGAAATGAACAGCAGCAAACTAAGATTCAGAAGATTGAAATGAAATCGTCTGATGAGAAACTTATTGAAAAGGTAATGAAAGTTATTAATGAGAATCTGGCTGATCCTAATCTGAATGTGGAAATGCTTGCCGGACATGTGGGTATGAGTCGTGTACACATGCACCGAAAGCTAAAAGAACTAACCAATCAGTCTGCCCGTGATTTTATTAAGGGCATCCGACTGAAGCAGGCAGCATCACTCCTTACAAGCAAGAAACTTACTGTATCTGAGGTTGCTTATGCCACAGGGTTTACAAACCTTTCGCATTTCTCGAACTCTTTCCGTGATTTCTATGGGGTATCTCCAAAGGAATACGCTACAGACCATGCTTCCAATGAGGAAAAAAAGGAAAATTAAGAGGATATTCTAAGAGCCACAATCCTGAGTTCTATTGAAAGAATAGGTGGAGAGAAAAACAGTATTTAAGCTTTCTGGAAATTGTTTTTTGTAGAACGGAAAAAGAATAATTTCTCTCCACCCTCTCCACCTTTACCAGCCATTATCTGAGTAGAGAACATACTTTTTCCATTAACTAATTATATGCTTAGGAACATTAGTAGTCAACTGGAATCAGTTTAATACAAACTAAACGAAAGATCAATTCAAACATATACATCATTGTAGGGAAAACATGTACATGTTTCGGATAAACTATAAACCTAAAAAAAACATAATTAATAAGGGGAAATCATTTAGTTGCAGAGCAGAAAAAACTTAGTACGCACTCTGTGGAGGAATTTGCAGGAGGTTTAGTTGGAATATATATCATCTCTGCTGGTATATAAAATCACAAAGCGACTTTAATATATTCCATCATAGTAAGGCTATCACAATATTTTTTCTAACTTTGAGGCAGTTTAAGTTTCACAAAGATGATGAAAAAAGTTGCCTTACTATCTATTTTTGCACTATATTCAATTGTTTCTCTGGCAGGGAATCAAATTGATTCTTTATTAAATGTATTGGATAAGACAATAAGAGAGAGCAAAACCAATGTAGAAATAAGGGAAAATCGTATCAACAACCTAAAAAGACAGCTAAACAAAAAAGCGCTCTCGTCTGGACAAATTTATGCAATCAACAAGCTGTTATATAAAGAATACAGAACTTTTGTCTGTGATTCAGCAATACATTATCTCAATAAAAACCTTGAAATAGCAGAAACTTCAAATAATAAAAAGTGGATAAATGAAACAAAGTTATTCTTGTGCCATCTCCACTCCTCTTCTGGCATGTACAGAGAGAGTACAGATATATTATACTCCATAAATAAGAATCAACTGACCAAAGATCTGATTCCCGATTATTATAAGTGTTATGAGCATTTGTACAATGAAATGTACCTTTATACTCATGACCAGAGACTAGCAAAAAAATACTTTAATCTGTTCCAGGCTTATCAGGATACCTTGCTAACTGTTTTTGATCCTTCTTCTGAGAATTATCTGGCAATAAAAGAACAGGAAGCGCTTGAACAAAAGAAATTAGTTGAAGCGCGAAAAATAAATGACCTCAGACTATCAAAAGCTCCGTTTGGTACTCCAGAATATGCTTTAGTTACTTTTCAGCTTTCTCTCATTGACAGAGAAGAAAAAAAACCGGAAGCTCAAAAAAAGCATTTAATTTATTCTGCTATGTCAGACATTAAAGCTGCGATAAAAGATAATGCCTCTTTGTCCAGCCTTGCCAATCTGCTTTACGATGAAGGAGATATTGACCGTGCATACCAATATATTAAGTTTTCCTTGGAAGATGCCAATTTCTATAATGCCCGTTTGCGAAACATTCAGATATCAAATACTCTTCCAATTATTGAAAAGACTTATCAGATAAAAAGTGAGAAACAGAAAAACGAATTAAAGATTAGCCTTCTATTTATAAGTACTCTCGCACTCCTTTTGTTTGGAGCTTTGGGCTATATTTATAAACAGATGAAAAGACTGACTAAGGCACGTAACGAATTAGGTGTTATAAACAATCAACTGAAGTCTCTGAATGTTGAACTAGCCGAGGCTAATCACATTAAAGAGGAATACATAGCTCATTTCCTTGGAATATGTTCTACTTATATAGATAAGCTGGAAAGTTATCGCAAAATGGTGAATAAGAAAATCAGTGGCGGACAAGTTGCCGAGTTACTTAAAATAGCGAAGTCGTCTGATGTTATTGAGAATGAACTAAAAGATTTTTATACTAATTTCGATAATACTTTCCTGCATCTGTACCCCAGATTTGTAGAAGAGTTTAATAACCTTTTAGTAAAAGAAGAGAGAATTATTTTGAAGAAAGGAGAATTAATGAATACCGAATTACGCATCTTTGCCCTCATTCGCCTTGGCATCGATGATAGTTCTAAAATTGCCAATCTTCTACGCTATTCTGTAAACACTATCTATAACTATCGTGCTAAAGTGAAAAACAAAGCATTGGGTTCAAGAGAAGATTTTGAAAGCCTGGTAATGAAAATCGGTGCCTTTTCTTAACTCCGCGTAAACCTAGCACTAATAATAGTACGTTAAAGCAAAACATTGATTATTAAAATTTAGTTATAATTGTAAAAACATTCCTTTTTAATTAATATACCTTCCACTTTTTCACGGCTCTTCAAGACTGCTAATCATCTATATATAAGATATTTATATAATTTAAACCATCTCATTAATCCACCAAATAGCCACAGAGGATAGGAATATACTTGTTTCTATCCTACATTTGCTTTCAAGTTATTCGAGACAACGAATGATCTAATCTAATGTTAACTAATTAAATTATTTATTCATGAAAAAAAACAAGGAAAAACCAATTACAAAGAATGGTATGAACTTCCGTAGAAGTACCCTTATTATTCTTATGGGTTTATTTGTATCTCTAAGTGCCTTCGCACAAAAAACAACAATCACCGGACAAGTTAAGGACTCTTCAAATGAAGGCGTGATTGGAGCCAGTGTTGTTGAAAAAGGCACAACGAATGGAACTATGACTGATATAGATGGAAAATTTTCCCTTTCGGTTTCGCCAAAAGCAATATTAACTATTACTTATATTGGCTATAAAAACCAGGAAGTTGCAGTAAAAGGAGCTACTCATTTAAATGTTGTATTACAGGAAAATGCAGAGCTGTTAGATGAGATTGTGGTTATTGGTTATGGTTCAGTAAAGAGAAAAGATGTAACTACTTCTGTGGCGAGTGTCTCTACAAAAGACTTAGACGAACGACCTATTATTTCTGCAGCAGCAGCTATTCAGGGAAAAGCTGCCGGAGTTAATGTTATTCAGCCAAATGGAGAACCTGGTGCAGGAATGGTAGTAAGGATTCGTGGTAATTCTTCCATCAATGCCAGCAATGATCCATTATATGTAGTGGACGGAGTACCTATGACAGAGATTAATTTCTTGTCGCCTAATGACATTGAAAGTATGCAGATTCTAAAGGATGCATCTTCTGCTGCTATCTATGGTTCAAGAGCATCAAACGGTGTAGTGTTAATTACAACAAAAGCCGGTGCTAAAGGTGAAGCAAAAATCAATTTCTCTGCTCAGGCAGGTATTACAGACGTTGCTAAACAAATGCATTCTTTAAATGTAGCTCAGTACAAGGAGTTAATGGACGAAATTGGTTCTGTAAACCTTCCCGATGGGTTGAAGGATGAAACAAACTGGTTTGATGAGACTTATCGTACAGGGGTTACTCAGAACTATCAACTTTCAGTATCTAATGCTAACGATAAACTAAAATATTTCATTTCAGGTGGTTATACAAAGGAAGACGGAATTATTAAAGTAGCCTTTTATGAAAGATATAACTTAAGAGCTAATCTTGAGAATCAGATTCGCTCATGGTTGAAGATAGGAACGAACCTGGCTTACTCTGATTACAGTAGCAACGGTATTATCTCGGGACAGGGTGCAAACCGTGCCGGAGTAATTCTATCTGTAATAAATACACCAACCTATGCCAAGATATGGGACGATAACAAACCGGGGCAGTATTACAATAATTTCTATGGAGCAAATGTTACTCATCCTGTAGAAAATATGTCACGTACTGAAGACAACAAAACAAACAACAACCGCTTGCTGGGAAGCGCTAATGCAGAAATTACATTCTCTCCAAAGTTAAAGTTTAAAAGTTCAGTATCTATAGATCGTGTATATTACAAAAACACAAGCTTTCTTGATCCTCTCAAAACAGAATACGGACGTTCTCAATATGGAAGCGCTTCTGATGACCGTTCACTAAGCACCGTCATGGTATATGATAATATCCTGACTTATGACACAAGCATAAAGAAACATAACTTCAATGTTATGGCTGGTGCATCAGGAACTACATCTAAATGGTCTCAGACTTATCAGACTGTAAGCCATTTCTTAAATGGTGATATTAAAACACTGAATGCGGGAAACAAAGTTGAGCAAGGTAATGGAACTACAGCTTCCGACTGGGCAATTATGTCTTATGTAGGTCGTTTTTCTTATAACTTCGACAGTAAGTACTTATTAACTGCCAATTTCCGTGCCGATGGTTCATCAAAACTGGCTCCCGGAAACAGATGGGGCTATTTCCCTTCTGTATCTGCAGCATGGAGAATCTCCTCTGAGAATTTTATGAAAGATATTAAATGGATAGACGACTTAAAGATTCGTGGTGGTTGGGGACAAACTGGTAACCAGTCAGGAGTTGGAGATTATGGTTATTTACAGCTTCGTAACATTACCCGTCAAAACTGGTGGGAAACCGGAAAAGCAAATGCACTTCCTATCACATCTCCTGCAAATATGAGTAATAGTGATTTAACATGGGAAACAACCACTCAGACAAATATCGGAGTTGATTTCACTATACTTAAGAATCGATTGACATTTACTGCCGATGCATATTATAAGCACACAACAGACTTATTGATGGATGTGCCTCTTGGTCCAACTGCTTCTTTCAGTCATATTTATCGTAATGAAGGTGAAATGGAAAACAAAGGTGTTGAATTTGGTATCAATTCAAAAAACTTAGTTGGCAGTTTTAAATGGGATACAGACTTTAATATCTCTTTTAACAAGAACAAGGTAAAGAAATTCGATACACGTCAATCTTATTTCTACGCACAATCAACAACCGGTGAATACATTACTAAACTAAGTACCGGAAAACCTCTGGGAATGTTCTGGGGATATATTTCTGATGGAGTGAATCCTGAAACAGGTGATATTATATACAGAGATATAGATAAAAGCGGAACTATTACTCCAGCCGATAAGACTTACATTGGTGATCCAAATCCAGATTTCACTTTCGGACTAACAAATAATTTTTCTTATAAAGGCTTCAATCTGAATGTATTCTTCCAAGGTTCAGTAGGTAACGACATTTATAATCTTTCACGCATGGAAACGGAAGGTATGTACGATGCCAAGAATCAATCTACAGCAGTACTTGCCAGATGGAAAATACCCGGACAGATTACAGATATGCCAAGAGCTGTTGCTTCTAAAGAAAACCTGAAGACCTCCAGCCGCTTTGTAGAAGATGGTAGTTTCTTGAG
>Ga0268357_100309_pt1 | contig 68872 bp, 58 predicted proteins | sample BioMet10_FD_192466 | JGI IMG/M metagenome (GOLD analysis project Ga0268357, IMG submission 192466) | Sewage microbial communities from Oakland, California, United States - Biofuel 10 (Illumina Assembly) | ecosystem: Engineered > Wastewater > Sewage > Unclassified | place: USA: California... | reverse complement strand
TACGTGACCTGTTCGATAAGACTAATTTCAATGATGTCAAAGAACAACCTGGTCCCCTTATTCCGGGATTGTTTATTTAATTTTTAACTCGTCCCGATTTTAACGGGACACTAGTGTAAGTGCTTAGTTAATTTGTAGCACTCCAGTTTTATTAAATGCCGATAACTAACATTCCGTTTCAAAGAACGGTGTTGAATAGTTTCTTCTAAGCGTTCTTCAAATGCTTTGGCGAATACTTTTTTCCCGGATTCGCTCAAATAGCATTTATTTAATTGTTTATCGAAATGCTTTTCTTGAATCTCTTTCTTGTTTAGAACCTTAAATATTATTCGATCTACTATAATCGGCTTGAAAATTTCAGCAATGTCCAAAGCTAATGAATAACGTCGTTCGCCTGGTGTTTGCAGGTAGCTTATTGTTGGATTAAGTTGCGTCTGATGAATCGCTCTTAAGCATTGAGAATAACACATCATATTTCCAAAAGATATCAGTGCATTAATCTCATTTTGTGGAGGCTGTTTGCTTCGTCCTTCCATATTGAAATCATTCAGAATGAGATCGAATGCATCATAATAAGTCTGGCGAATATTCCCTTCAACTCCCATTAATTCCGGAACCGATTCCGTCTCGTATATTTTTGTGGATAATGATTTGATGGATTCCATAATTGGATCCATATCTCGTCCACGCCGATTATAATACTGCAAATTCTTCACTATATTGTATGCCGCACCGTCAATAAACCGTCGTGCAATCGTCAAACGCTTCTTTTTATTTTGATAAGATGATGTTTGTGCCAGTAGCATTCTTCCTGACAATAATGAATCACGCGGCATGAACGATCCTGTGTAATTTTCATAATAATCGAAGAAGTGGACAGCAATATCCTTTTGTCCCAAAAAATTATACAATGCACTGTTGGCTCTTAATGAACCGAAAACATAGAATTCGGAAATGTCTTCTATCGGTAGATAACGTGGTTGCCCGGGACGCAGTTCCTCTCCATTTTCATCCGTCTCATATGGTGTGAATTTAAGTGTATTATCTTTTCGTTCTAATACACCCGGATTGAATAAATAGTATGTTTTCTTCATGATAAATCCTCCTCGTTACTATAACAAAATTCATAATAGCTGCAATTTTTGCAAATCCCTTTTTTTGCTAAAGGCGGACAAACATCATTGCTTATTATCTGTTGGATATCAACTTCCATATCGCGGATCATTTCTCTGTCTACATCACTTAAGAATATTTCTTCTGTCTTTCTCAGAGCGGGATATTCCAAAACACCTGAAACACCACTAATACCATTTCTTTCGAACACATAAATGTAATATTTCAATTGCCACTCATGTGCTTTCTCTACTTTGTTGGATTTTTTAATCTCATGAATAATCTTATTTTTTGCATCGTAAAAATCCACCTTAATCCCATCCAGTTCCACCTCCTGATATTTTGCAGAACGTTGTGGGTAGCTATCTTCATGAATAAGTTTTCCTTCATAAACCAGATCCGAAGTATGTTCAAAAGTAATGCCATTTGCAAACAGCCAAAGCTTTCGTTTGCAAAGTTGATAATATGCTAAATGTGTACCGGTGGTGTTCATAGTAGCAGATTCTCAAAATTTTCATTATCTATTTCATTCATTAATAGACCTAAATTAGGATCATATTTCCTTTTTATTACAAATGTAGAACTTTCCCATATTTTTTGCATTCCCAGTTTTCCAAAAGAGAAATGCATTTTTTCTATTTCATTATCCTTAATCATTCCCACAAAACGGCTTTCCCGTATAGATAAAAGTAGACAGTCGGCTTTAATAAATTGATTATTTAATAGTCGTTGTTTATATTCTTTTACCAAAGAAATAGGTAATACATTTACTCCATCAAATTGCTTGTAATAATTATCCTCACTTTGTGGACTATATTCCAAAGGCTTTAATTCATTATCCAATAAATAGGATAAATAATTTTTAGTATTTTCAAAATCTTTTTTACCTTCCTCATCCCAATTGGGATAAACGAAGTCTATAGCTTCCTGTAGTTTTTTTTCCTGGATTATTCCATTATTTTCATGTTCTATTTTTTGTATAATTTCGAATGTGCGTTGGAGCACTTCTTCATTTTTATATATGTATCTGTCTTTTTTATTCTGTTCGGTAAAGACAAAGCATGGACATATGCCTTTTATCCGTTTTCTGTTCACACGACCAAAACGTTGTACTAGGGCATCCAATGGCGCGGGTTCGGTATATATTACATCAAAATCGATATCCAAACTGACTTCTATGGCTTGTGTTCCAACTAGCAGTTTTATATTATCTGTTTTTAATAAGGATTCTTTCTGATATCTGTCATCGCAATTAAATGAACTGTGAAGTAAGAGCTTTTGATCTGATTGTAATAAACTGTAAACATACTGAGCTTGCTCAATCGTATTACAGACGACAAGTACTTTCTTCCCGCCATCAATATCTTTTTGGATATTGTTAAGTGAATTAGGTAATAGTCCATTTATTAGTGAGATTTTGTGCCTTATGAAAGTCTTGTATAATTCATTGTCGGCTTTAATTGTAGTATGGTCTCCTATTGCTTTTTGTATTTCTTTCTTCATGTATGTGGGTAATGTCGCTGTCATTATTAGTATTCTGACGTTTAAAAAATTGATAGCAAATTTAAGTAGTACTATAATTTGTGCAAATACGCGAGCGTCGTAAGCATGTATTTCGTCAAATATAAAATAACCCCCAGCCCACTCAAACATGCCTTTTTCAAAACCTTTTAGTCCAAATAAATGTTTTAATAATTGAAATGGAGTTACAACTTTTACAGGGGTAACCAATGTTTTAAAATCTTCTATTAGTTGATGCTTTTCTTGTTCTCCATTAAATGAAGTGTCATCAGACATTTTATTTTCTATGTATTGTGCCAATTTCCCATGAATCATGCCAATTTTGGGAACTGAAGAGTTTACATCAATACTTAATCGTTCATACATAGCATTAATCGAGGCGGTATATGGTAAAATGTAGAAAACACGACCAGGTCCTCTTTCTTCTATTTGTTTTTTCAACCATAGAAAAGACGTTTCGGTCTTTCCAGAACCGGTAGGTGCAGACAGAATAACATTTCCAATAGTTTTGCTAGTCCTTATTTGGTGTTTGTATAGAGGGTATTTATATAGAAATTGAAAATTCTTCGGCTCCAATTTTTCTAGGTTCTTTATTCCCGCAGAAGCCAAATGGTCACACTGTTTTATTGCCCCTATTAAAAGAGTACGCAAAAAGTAATCTTGATATTGTATTCCTTTGTTTTTATGTATTTCATTTTTTACTAGTTTGCAAATATCGAGATTTTTATAAGTTGTGATTGGATAGCCATATATTTTTAACATATTGTATATGTACTGAAAATTCATTTTTTTACATTCGTCACTATAAGAAATCTCAGAATCAACACTCCATTCGTCTTTTTCGGCAAAGTGGTTGTTATAATTTTTATCGACAAAAGAATGAAGTTCTAACAATGATTTGTGATGTCCTAAAACTGTGTATATTAATAATGATTTTTGTTCATAAGGTATATCTAGTTGATTTATATAATATATTGAAAACAATTCATGACGCTGTTGGCTCCATTTATTAAATTGCGATCGTAATAGTTTTTGGAATTCAATGTGTGATTTTCCTGTATCGTGAAATATTATGCTAACTCGTACACATTTCCAAAATAGTTCTTTGTTTTGAATGGGTATATTTGGTATGCAACATTTTAGCTGTTCATAAATTTTTAGACAGTCATCAATATGTTTTTCTAAAGGAATATCGGGATCAGATTTCGCTAATACCCGATATTCTCTATTTTTCATATTATTCATTTCCTAAGTCAATTTTATGAAAATAAATATCAATATCGTTATCACTAATTTGGTCACGATATGTAGTGATATTTGATTTGCAATCAGCCGATTTGTAACTAATAATAGAATAAGGTTGTGTCCCTAAATTTTTTCGAATATTTGAATTTGTAAAATATTGAGGTAAGGGTTGTATTACACCTGGTAAATAATTTCCAAATAGTGGTATAATTTGTCCTTTAATTTTGGATGATTTATTAATTCTTAATAAATTAATATCTCCGTAATACTTAATATTTGCCAAATCAGAACTTCGTCCTAATAGCATAGGATAAACAGGATGTAACAGATGTTCTTTTATTCTGTCATCCTTAATATATAAAAGTAATCTACAATCATACAAAAATTCTCGTTTTATTATGTTAGATGTTGCTTTTAATGACGGGGCATAATTATTTGGACTGATTTTGTTCACTTGATACAAAGTTTCAATATCTACTGACTTGGCTTGAAAATCAAAATAATATCCTATTTCAAAGTTTTGATAATTATCGTATTTTCCACTCGCTGAATTAAGCAATCCCAGTACAGTGCTTAACGGTGGCACTTCAAGTGTTGGCTGAAATCCAGAAATAATGTTAGGATACCTAAAACTTGAAGTCCAAGTTGTTATTTCAAATTTGTGGACAATCATATTATTATTTCTTTTAGAACTATACAAAAATTGTCAATGGCTTCGTTTACAGGATAATAATGAACATTAATTGCTGGTTTATTTTCTTTCGCTGAAATTAACTCATCCTTAATGTTTTTGTCATATTCATTCCAAAATCCGCCACGTTTACCGATATAAATGTCACTAATGAAGTCTTCTTTGTATTCTTTTAGCACTTCTTTTAAGTCTGCAATATTAAAGATTGATTGTTCGTGGTTAATTGGATCGGCAGAAATAATGTGAGAAAATGGGTGATTACCTGTTTTAGTAACTGCCAGTATAATCAATTTAGGCGTAACATCAACCATATTATTTGTCTGCATTGCACCTCCAGTTATAGTCTTTAATGCTTTAATAGTATCAATAATACGCTGTTTCCTTATATCTAGTTTCATTCTTAATAAAATCTCTGGATTCCCATTTTTGTTAAATACATACGGATCATTTATTTTTTCACATTGACTTTCAATTTCCTTTTTAAGTTTTTCATTTAGATTTTTAAATCCAGTTTTATTATAACTTGAGAAAGTTCCAACTTGTTCCACATCTAAGGAAAACATACCTTTCATTATTGCACTATATTCCTCCTTTCCATATGGAACAGGCACATCGTTTTGTCGCGACATACTCGAAAAATTGCGTGCAATTTGGACATTTCCTATAGATATTAAAACAGAATTTTTTAAAGGAGAAATTCTAGTTACTGTAGCATCTTTCATTTTATCTTTCCCATTTTTGTTTTTCTTTACTTCTCCTTTTTCATCTAATTCAGGCTCTTTTGCCGCTCTCATATAGCCAAAAATGTCATCATCGGGATACTTAAATGGATTAGCCTGTGTGTAAGCAATATTTTGTCCATCTTCTTTTACAATAGGAGAAAGAACCCATTTTAAATCTTTTTGGAGTGTGTTTCTCCACCAATTTCCCCAAGCTTGTCCCGCTACATATGGATATACACAGCCTTCTTTTTTGATTTTCTTTGTTTCAACGGCATTTTCTATTCCAGCACGAGAAACAGTTCCTGCATTATTTAATGCAGCTGCATCTACATCGATTAAAATAAATCCTTGTACTTTCATTTTCTATTTGTTTTAAATTATTCGTGTTCGTCGCCTTCCATTTTACTTGATTCTAAATCTTCAATTTTAACTTTAATATTTTTCTCATGAAGTTTTTGATATATGCAAATAAGAAGCAAATCTCTTATTTCTGACCAATTGCTTCCATCAGGAAACAAATAATTCACATAATCTCGCATTGTTAGTAGTGGACTTTCATTCCCTTTTTTATAGTTACTTTCTATTTGCTTAATAAGAAAAGAACGAAGTTCATAACTTTTGCCGATTTTAATCTTACTAATTGCTTTCTCTAAATTGTCATTATTCTCAATGATAAAATCGGAAAGATTTTCAATTAATTCTAATGTTTTTGTATTCATGTTTTGAATATTAATTTGATAATATCGTATTATTTTTAGATCAAGACTTTGATTGTATTTTGCTGGATCAAGCCAATTAAGAAATTGATAGTTTATTGATTTGTTTGCTAAAAGACTATCATAAATACAATTAATCCACTTGTATTTAACTTTTTCTATTGTATATTTGAGTTCAAAAGATCCTTTTTCTTTACTTATTAATTCTTTTTGTTTTTCATTTTGCTGTTTATTTTGCATTCTATTCCATTCTTTATAAATATTTTTTTCTTCCAATTATTGAATTCAATAGAATCAATAATGTAACAATTTCTACATTTATTATCTCTCTTAATTCCAAATTGATATAAATTCATTTTTAAAGAATCATCATTCTGTAATTGTTCAAAATAATTTTTTTCTATCAAGGTTATATCCGTAACTTTTTCGGTGTAAACTGAATCATTTATACTATAATTAACCTTGTGTCCTATATATTTCTTATAGTTACTATTGACAAACATGTTCCATTGTTTAGCAAATACGGCTTGAGTACAATAACGGTAGAAGTTAAATACACTTAAAGGCAATCGATAAATATCTATTGATGGAGTAGCACCACTATTAGTAAAATGATATAAAGTCAGTGATAATTTTTGATTATCTTCTTTTACTCTTCTGACATTAGTAATCACATCATCAATGAAAGCAAATAGTGCATTTGGAATATTTAAATATTTTGAGCGTAATGTGAAAGAAAAATTGATATTGTGTAAATTCTGTATAACTTGTTTTCTGGCAAAGTATTCCGATATTGCCTCCTGATTGCATGTAATAATAGACATTTTATCGTATATAAGAACGCTTGCTAATGGAGTAAAAAACAATCTGATCAAAACTTCTTTAGAAAATAGTAATCCTTCTTCCAAGTTATGATGGAAATTTAAGAAAGAACTAGATCCTGTTAATATGGAATTATCGCGTCCGGCTTTAAATAGCTTAGTTTTGACACCTAAAATTCGACAATAGCCCTCTTCATGGTTGATAGTCTCATTGAGTAATCCTTCAAAATATTTTTTTGTCTCTTCTTTTTTCTTCTGGGTTGTTTTAAAGTTAGGTTGAGTTATTGTTGAGTTTAAATAGAACATATGCAATCCAGCATTCCATCTATCCACATAAATATCTGTTACTTTCATAATAAGTTCCAAAATGTCAGAATCAGAATTTGGAAATTGATTTGAATACTCTTTAAGAGCATAGCCACCAGCATCTACAAAGGGATCACCTGTTGGGTTTTCCAACCATTCATAATTAATTAAATTATATGTTCGTTTCATTATTTTTTACTTTATTGATGAAATATAGAATTTATTTAATACCCAATATTAGGTTTTTTTTGAGCCTATTGCTTTACTATTTAGAAATGAGAATTATATTTAATTATACATATTTTATTAATCAATATGTTGTAGGTTTAGAGTCTTTTCTGTCAAGCATCCGAAGCCGATGGCGCATTGTTCGCCGATTCCCCCTTCGTACATCATTTTCATTAATTCTGCCGGGGCTTTTATTTTGAAGTCGCATTTGTAGCCTTTGACCAGTGTCTCTTGCGCTGTCCCTGCTTTGATTTTCATCAGCTTGGCTTTCGGTTCATTCAGGAGTGTGAAACTGAAATCAAAATCTTCGGCAAAAGGTTTTTTGTAATATGCTTTATAACGGGATATAAGACCGGCGCGTAGTGCTGTGGCTGCACGGAGATCTGAAGGGGAGATATATTGAACGGAACCATCGTTTCTGCAGCACCGCAAACAAAGTGGAGACATTGTCCGGAAAGTCATCTCGTCAGTATAAACCGGCGAAGGGACGACTTCTACTTGGCGTACATTGAAACGGACCACCGACTGTTTGTCGCCAATCTCAAACTGCTGATTCACAAATAACCCTTTAATAAACTGCTCCGTACTGCGCTCCGGAAGGAAGGTTATCTGCCATTCAACAGTGTCGCTGAGAATCTTGATCAGGCCTTCGGCGCGAAGAATCTGACGTTTCTCGATCTTTAATGGCGAGAAGGTGAATAGTTTGAATCTTTTTCCGTTTCCCAGCACAAACCCATTGTCGTGTAACCAGGTAGCATAAGATTCTCCGCCTTGTGATAATATTTTATAGATCAATGCAGATTGCTCATATTGATAGTTGATCGGAAGAAGGTCGCCAAAAGCTTGTTTATTTACTTCTAATATTAAGTGAAATCTCATGGTATAGTCTTTTTAAAGATTTAATGCTGCAATGTACAACATAATACAATAAAAAGCAATTATTTGTGTTTTTTATTTTTATTTTATGCTGTATGAATCTATTCTAATTCATACCGGTCGCCTCGGCAGGGAATCTTAACCTCTTTGTAGCCGACGTTCTGCAAGGCATTGCGATAATCGCACTGCACATCATATTCGCCGTGAACGAGGAAGAGTTTCTTCACGAGGTCGACGGGGGCTGTTGTGATCGTGTTGATCATCTCTTGATAATCGCCGTGACCTGAATAGGCTTCAATCTTGTCGACGCCGGCACGCATCTCATACATCTTGCCGAAGATCGACACTTCCTTTAGTCCGGGACGCTGAATGCGTGCGCCAAGTGTGTTTGGCGAACAGTAGCCGACAATAAGCACCGAACAGCGGGGATCTTCAACGTGGTTGCGGAAATGGTGTTTTACGCGACCGGCTTCCAGCATACCTGACGGTGAAATGATTACACAAGGCTTGTTGTAGCTGTTAAGCCTCTTGGAGTCTTCAACTTCCTTGATGTAATGAAGCGAGTTGAATCCAAAGGGATCGGGGTCGGTAAGCATCGTATTCCGGACATCGTTGTTCAACCCGTCGGTATGAAGGCGGAAGATGTCGCAGGCATTGACGGCCAACGGACTGTCTACAAAGATTTGTATCTTGGGCAGCCGCCCTTCGTTGAACAGGTTATTGAGTGCGTAAACGATATCTTGCGTTCGGCCAATGGCAAAAGAAGGAATGATAAGCGGACCTTTGTTTTCCACGCAGGTATGACGGATGATTTCCAGTAGCCGGTTTGAGACTTCTTTCATCTCTCCGTGAAGACGGTTGCCGTATGTAGATTCGGCAATCAGGTAGTCGCAGGGAGGAAAAGGCTCGGGTGATTGCAATATGGGGTTTTGAAGACGACCGAGATCACCCGTGAAGGTGATGTTCGTCGGTTTGCCGTTCTCAATGATGCGGATGTGGGCTGCCGCGCTTCCAAGCATGTGACCGGTGTTGGTGAATTTGACGCTTATCTCGTCGTTCATATAGAAACGTCTTCCGTAGGCAACGCTGATAAACAGATTCATACAATCTTCGGCATCAGATATGCGATAAAGAGGTTTGACAGGCGGCTCGTGGCGGAACGAACGTTTTTTATTGAACATCTCGGTATCTTTTTCCTGAATATGAGCGGAGTCTTTAAGCATCAGGGCACACAGGTCGCGTGTTGCACTGGTGCAGATCACGGAGCCGCGGAACCCGTGATTATAGATGTAGGGAATAAGTCCCGAATGATCTATATGTGCATGCGTGAGCACAAGATAGTCGATTGTACGCGGGTCGAAACCCAGGTCTCTGTTCATGGCATCGGTCTCAAGACCTTTCCCCTGATACATTCCGCAGTCCAAAAGGATGCGCTTCCCTTTGGATGTAGTGATAAGATGCTTGCTGCCGGTCACTTCGCGGGCAGCTCCTAAAAATTGAATTTGCATATTCTGTATTTTCAATAACGAATTTTGCAACTATTGCAAAGCTTTACAAATGAACTCAAAATTTCTGAGGTATCCAATATTTAGCAAACTTCTTTTCAACCTTTTCTTGGGTATATTGGGCATTTTTACTACTTTTGCATCTTAATATTTAACAAGATAATTTTATGGAGAAGAATCAGTATTTGGGGTTGAACAAACAACAAGTCGAAGAGAGTAGAAACCGCTATGGCGAGAATGTTCTTACCCCTCCGAAGAAAGCTTCTCTTTGGAGTCAATTCATAGAAAAATTCGAAGATCCGATTATCAGAATCTTATTAGTAGCCTGGTTCTTGTCAATGGTTATTGCAGGTGTTCACTGCTGGGGGCCTGACGCGCAAGGCTTTGCGGCCTTTTTGGAACCATTGGGAATATTCTTTGCGATCATACTGGCTACAGGAGTGGGTTTTGCTTTCGAAGTGAAGGCGAACAAGGCTTTCAGTGTTTTGAATACGGTCAACGATGATACGATGGTGAAGGTCATCAGAGAAGGAAATATCAGCCAGATTCTGAAAAAAGAAGTAGTCGTAGGTGATTTGGTTTTGCTGGAGACAGGAGAGGAGATCCCCGCCGATGGTCATCTGCTGGAGGCGGTTTCTCTGCAAGTGAATGAATCAACTCTGACAGGCGAACCGCTGACTTCTAAAACAATAAACGAAGCCGACTTCGATCCGGAGACAACCTATCCTTCGAACGTGGTGATGCGGGGAACGACTGTGGCCGACGGACATGGAATCATGGAAGTAGAGAAAGTGGGTGATGCTACCGGCTACGGAAAGGTGTACGAAGGGTCACAGATTGAAAATAACGTGGATACACCACTGCAGATTCAGCTTGCCGGACTGGCCAAGGTGATCAGTAAAGGAGGCTATGCTATCGCTGTTGTTACTTTTGTGGCATTGTTGATCAAACTCCTGCTTTCAACATCGGGAATGCCGGTGATGGATTTGGTTAGTCATATACTGAATATATTTATGATCGCGGTTACCTTGATCGTGGTGTCTGTGCCTGAAGGGTTGCCGATGAGTGTAACACTGAGCCTGGCTTTGAGTATGAACCGGATGCTTAAGACGAACAATCTGGTGCGGAAGATGCATGCCTGCGAAACGATGGGGGCTACAACGGTGATCTGCACTGACAAGACGGGAACGCTCACTCAGAACCGGATGCAGGTGCATGAGACACGTTTCTACAATCTGAAGGATCAGCAGCTGGGTGATGACGAACTGAGTAACTTGATCCGTGAAGGAATCTCTGCCAACTCGACGGCGTTTTTGGATTTCTCCGGTGAAAAGATTGCTACTCTGGGAAATCCTACTGAGGCGGCGCTGTTGCTATGGCTGAATGGACAGAACCAAAATTATCTGGAACTGCGCGAGGATGCGATGGTACTCGATCAGCTGACGTTTTCGACCGAACGCAAATATATGGCAACACTGGTGAAGTCGGCATTGCTTGGCAAAAAAGTGCTGTATGTGAAAGGCGCTCCCGAAATCGTGCTGGCGAATAGTCAGCGTGTGGCAATGGATGGAACATTCAAATCGGTTGAAGAATGTAAAGATATTATTGGAAAGCAACTCCTGGCTTATCAAAATCAGGCGATGCGGACACTGGGCTTCGCATATCAGATTGTGGATGATGATGCCGACGACTCGTTCTTTGCCGATGGTCGTTTGCATCATGTGAATCTGACTTATCTTGGCATTGTGGCGATCTCGGATCCTGTGCGTAAGGATGTGCCTGCCGCTGTACAGAGTTGTCTGGATGCAGGTATCGATGTGAAGATTGTTACCGGCGACACGCCGGGAACGGCTCGCGAGATTGCACGACAGATCGGGACGTGGAAAGAAACGGATACGGATCGTAATATGATTACGGGTCCGGGTTTTGAGGCTTTGACCGACAAAGAAGCACTGGATCGCGTGCTCGATCTGAAAATTATGTGCCGCGCCCGCCCGACGGACAAGCAGAGGCTGGTAAGACTTCTACAGTCGAAAAATGCAGTTGTAGCTGTTACCGGTGATGGAACGAATGATGCTCCGGCATTGAAAGCAGCGCAAGTAGGTCTTTCAATGGGTGATGGCACGTCCGTCGCTAAAGAAGCCAGCGATATCACAATATTGGATAACTCGTTCAGTAGTATCACACGGGCTGTGATGTGGGGCCGTTCGCTCTATCGCAATATTCAGAAATTTTTACTGTTTCAGTTGACGATCAATGTGGCAGCTTGCCTGATTGTACTGATAGGTTCATTGATTGGAACGGAGTCGCCGCTGACGATTACCCAGATGCTGTGGGTGAATCTGATCATGGATACTTTTGCGGCAGCTGCGCTGGCTTCGCTCCCGCCGAATGAGAAGGTGATGAAAGACAAGCCGCGCAAAAGCGGAAAGAACGGCGATTTTATTATCACGCGTCCGATGGCGTATCATATTTTTGGAGTAGGCATATTGTTTGTTGTTGTATTGGTAGGATTATTGCTTCATTTTCATTCTGACGACGGCTTGAATCCGCTTGATCTGTCACGCTTTTTTACTTTCTTTGTGATGCTGCAATTCTGGAATATGTTTAATGCCAAGGCATTTATGGAAAGACGTTCGGCGTTTGCACACTTATGGGAGTGCAAGACTTTTCTAATTGTCGCACTGATCATTGTTGTGGGGCAATATCTGATTGTCACTTTTGGCGGACAAATGTTCAATGTGGTTCCGCTGCCGGGATCAGACTGGCTGGTAATCATTGCTTCAACTTCACTTGTACTTTGGATTGGCGAGATCGTCAGAGGAATCGACAGGTACATAAACAAAGGCCGTGAATTATAATTGGGCAGAGATTATGGGTTATATATGTCTTTGTTGTAAAAGTCGAGAATATGTATTAATGAATCATAAGCCGTTTTGGCAGGTCCGTCGGGATTTATCTCTATGGCTGCCAAATAACTGTTAAGAGCCTGGCGTATATCCCCTTTTTTGTTGTAGGCTTTGCCCCGCAAATAATAGGCTTCTTCGGAGCGATTATTCTTTTGTATATAATCGTCTAACAGGCGAATTGCCTCTTCAATTTTGCCTTCGTTAATGAGTTGTTTAATTGTATCCATTCGTGAAATATTTAGAATTCTCTGTGCAAAGATATACTGTAAAGTGAATTATTTATGTAAGTTTGCAACCGAATCCAAAAGAAAAGATGAATTATGCAGAAGAATTTGGTGATTGTAGAGTCTCCAGCAAAGGCTAAAACAATAGAAAAATTTCTTGGAAAAGATTACAAGGTCATGTCCAGTTATGGGCATATACGTGATCTGAAACCTAAAGAATTCAGCGTAGATGTGGAACATGATTACAAACCTGAATATGTTATCCCTAAAGAAAAAAAGGCGTTAGTAGCCGAACTGAAGAAGGATGCTCAGGATGCCGAACAGGTTTGGCTTGCTTCCGATGAGGATCGTGAAGGAGAGGCTATATCATGGCACTTATACGAAGTTTTGAAACTGAAGCCTGAAAGTACAAAACGTATTGTTTTTCATGAAATAACAAAGACTGCAATTTTGCATGCAATAGATACACCGCGTGATATTGATATTAATCTGGTAAATGCACAGCAGGCCCGTCGCATATTGGATCGTATTGTCGGATTTGAACTTTCTCCGATTCTTTGGCGTAAGGTGAAGCCGGCATTATCAGCAGGACGTGTACAGTCGGTGGCTGTCAGGCTGATTGTTGAGCGCGAACGCGAAATCAATGCTTTTGTTACTGAATCGTCCTATCGGGTGACAGCCGAATTTATACTGCCTGACGGTACAACGGCGCTGAAGGCTGAACTGGCCAGACGCCTTAAAAACAAGCAGGAAGCCATGGAATTCCTGGAAAAATGCAAAAACGCGACATTTTCAGTCAGTGATATATTAACCAAGCCGGTGAAGAAATCGCCTGCACCTCCGTTTACAACTTCTACACTACAACAGGAGGCAGCTCGCAAATTGGGACTTTCAGTGACGCATACGATGATGATTGCACAGCGTTTGTATGAATCGGGATTAATTACTTACATGCGTACCGATTCTGTAAACTTGAGCAATTTGGCTTTGGAAACGGCAAAAGAGGCTATCATCAATACTTATGGTGAGGCCTATTATCAATTCCGCCAGTATCATACAAAGAGCAAAGGAGCTCAGGAAGCGCATGAGGCTATACGTCCTACCTATATTGCAAATGTTGAGATTGATGGCGAACAGCATGAGAAAAAACTTTATGAGTTGATCCGCAAACGTACTATTGCAAGTCAGATGGCCGATGCGGAAATGGAACGTACAACGATCTCGATAAATATGAATGGAAGCATCGAACGTTTTGTTGCGGTAGGTGAAGTCATGAAGTTTGAAGGGTTTCTGCAAGTTTACCTGGAAGGCAATGACGACGAAGAAGAAAGTGAACAGGAAAATGGGCTGCTCCCACCGGTAATCTTGAATGATGTTCTTAAACTGAATACAGCTACGGCTATCGAACGCTTCACACAACATCCACCTCGTTATACGGAAGCCAGCTTGGTACGTCAGCTCGAAGAACTGGGTATCGGTCGTCCTTCAACTTATGCTCCGACAATTCAGACGATACAAAATCGCGAGTATGTCGTAAAAGAGAATAAGGAGGGAATACAGCGGACATATTCGATACTTAAGCTTTCGAAGAGCAAGATTAAGGAATCTGCGAAGACAGAAGTTGTCGGTGCAGACCGCGGGAAGTTGATGCCTACAGATATTGGAATGGTTGTCAATGATTTTCTGATGGAGTATTTTCCTTTAGTGATGGATTATAATTTCACGGCGAACGTGGAAAAGGAATTCGATGCTGTGGCTGAAGGACAAATGATCTGGACGAAAGCAATTGATAACTTTTACAAGACGTTCCATCCGATTGTTGAATCGGCTTCGGCTGTAAAAACAGAGCATAAGGTCGGTGAACGCGAACTTGGTGTTGATCCAAAGAGTGGAAAGCCTGTGTTTGTCAAGATCGGTCGTTTTGGTCCGGTTGCTCAGATCGGTGCTCATAATGCGGACGATAAGAATGCACCCAAGCCACAGTTTGCACCATTGCGCAAAGGACAGTCTATTGAAACGATCTCGCTTGAAGAGGCTTTGAAGCTTTTCGATCTGCCGCGAACACTCGGCGATTACGAAGAGAAGACGGTGGTCGCTGCTATTGGTCGCTTTGGTCCGTTTATTCGTCACGATGGGAAGTTTGTCTCAATACCCAAGGATCTGGATCCGCTTACAATTACACTGGAAGAGGGCATCAAACTGATAGAGGAAAAACGTATAAAAGAGGCTGAACGATTTGTGAAGAGCTTCGATGAAGAGCCGGAGATGCAGATATTAAAAGGCCGCTTTGGTCCGTATATCGCCTATAAAGGGGAGAATTATCGAATCCCTAAAGCGGTTCTTGATCCGGGTCAATTGACATTAAATGATTGTCAGAAAATAATCTCTGAAGCAGCTAAAGGCGTTTTTTCGAAAGAGAAGACCGCGAAAGGTGCAAAAACAACTAAAGACGCCGTTGCGGAGGAAAAAACGCCTGTAGCAGGAAAAGCAAAAAAAAGAACTGTAGTAAAGAAAACGCCTGCGAAGAAAACAGCTGTGAAGAAAACACCTGCGAAGAAAATGACGGCAAAGAAGAACGTTTAGTTCTTAATACTTTAACAAATAATTATGTTGGATACAAATCAATTCGGTTTGTGTCCAATTTCTTTTTTAGGTCATCTAAGCAGAAAATAGTGCGATGGAATAGTTGTATTCTGAGAAAAATTAGTTTATTTTGTGGAAATATCTGTTTATAATAAATTGACAATCATGAAAAGTACACTATTCTCTGCTTTATCCCTGTTTGCGGGTTTTTTGTGCGCTTGCAGCACTCCTGACTATTTTACTCCGGAAAAGGTAAATACATTGCGTGCTCCTTCATATCCGTTGGTGACGATTGATCCATATACAAGTATTTGGTCGTTTTCGGATAAATTGTATGACGAACCGACACGTCACTGGACGGGAAAAGAGCATCCCCTGATGGGCGCCATTCGTGTGGATGGAAAGACTTACCGGTTTATGGGGGAGGAAGATACACCTATGAAAACGATACTTCCTACAGCTGCTGCCGGTGAATGGGCTGCTACTTATACAGAACAACAACCGGCAGCTAATTGGGCGGATACAAGTTATAATGATGCATCGTGGGAAAAAGGCCTGGGAGCTTTCGGTACCGCCGGACAGCCCAATTTGTACACTCCGTGGGAGAGTAAGGATATTTGGGTCAGACGGACGTTTGACCTGACAGAAGACTGCTCTGCAAGTAGTGTATTCCTGAAGTATTCGCACGATGACACGTTTGAATTGTTTATCAATGGAAAACAGGTTGTTTCAACGGACTATTCCTGGAAAAACGATGTTTTGACTGAGCTTCCTGCTTCAGTGAAAGCCACATTGAAGCCGGGAAAGAATATTATTGCAGCTCATTGTCATAATCAGGAAGGAGGAGGCTATGTGGATTTTGGTTTACTGAAAAGAGAAACAAATAAGGTCGCATTTAAAGAATCCGCTGTTCAGAAGTCGGTCAATGTGCTTCCGACTCAAACTTTTTATACTTTTGAATGCGGTCCGGTACAGCTGAAGCTGATTTTTACAGCGCCGTTGTTGATGGATAATTTGGATTTGATGTCGCGCCCTGTCAATTATTTGTCATATCAGGTTAAGTCACTGGATGGCAAACAGCATGCTGTGCAGATCTATTTCGAGGCAACACCGCAGTTAGCCGTTAATACAACAGGTGAGAACGTGACGTTCGTACGTGAAGAGAAGAATAATATTGCATACCTGAAAACGGGGACAATCAAACAGCCCGTTTTGGAACGTACAGGAGATGATGTACGTATCGATTGGGGGTATTTTTTTATGGCTGCCGGTTCAAAGAAAGAAACAAATCTGCAACTGGGTGATTATTTTACGACAAAGCAGAGTTTTGTGAAAGAAGGGAAACTGCCTGCAGGTGTAACACCTGAATCATTGTCTTCAAATATGGAAAAAAGAATGAGCGTGCTTGCCTACAGTCACGACTTGGGTAATGTGATACAACCGGTTTCCGATTTTGTGATGTTGGGTTATGATGATGTGTATTCGATCCAGTATTTTAAGGAAAACAGGATGGCATATTGGAAACATGACGGACAAAATACTATTTATCAAGCGTTTGAGGAAGCAAATAAGGAATATAATTCGGTGATGAAAGATTGTCGGATGTTTGATACGCAAATGATGAATGAGGCTGAAAAATCAGGAGGTAAAGAATATGCTGAATTGTGTGCTATTGCTTATCGTCAGTCTATCGCTGCTCACAAACTGGTGACAGACAAAGATGGAAACTTGCTTTTCTTCTCCAAAGAGAATTTTAGTAACGGTTCAATTGGCACTGTTGATGTGACGTATCCTTCAGCACCATTATTCTTGTTGTATAATCCGGATTTACTGAAAGGAATGTTGAACCCGATCTTTTATTTCAGCGAAAGTGGAAAGTGGAAAAAACCGTTTGCAGCTCATGATACAGGCACTTATCCACAAGCTAACGGGCAAACGTATGGTGGCGATATGCCTGTTGAAGAAAGTGGAAATATGTTGATTCTGACTACGGCAATAGCCATGCGTGAAGGCAATGCCGAATATGCAAAGAAACACTGGACAGTCCTCACCACGTGGGCCAACTACTTGATGACTGCAGGATTAGATCCTGAAAATCAACTTTGTACTGATGATTTTGCAGGGCATTTTGCTCATAATGCCAATCTTTCTATCAAAGCAATCATGGGCATTGCCGGTTATGGGAAGCTGGCAGAGATGTTGGGCGATAAGGCTACATCGCAAAAATATGTAGCTGCTGCAAAGACGATGGCTGCAAAATGGGTGACAATGGCTGATAATGGCGATCATTATCGTTTGACTTTCGATCAGAAAGATACATGGAGCCAGAAGTATAATCTTATTTGGGACAAATTGTTTGGTATGAATATATTCCCGAAAGATATTGCAACAAAGGAGGTGGCTTATTACTTAAAGAAGCAAAACAAGTATGGCTTGCCGTTGGATAGCCGCAAGACATATACAAAATCCGACTGGATAATGTGGAGTGCTTCTCTGGCAAGTAATCCGAATGATTTTAATCAGCTTGTGGCTCCGATATATAAATATGCCAATGAGACGCAGACTCGTATGCCTCTCAGTGACTGGCATGAAACGTTGGACGGCAATTCTGTTGGATTTCGTGCCCGCAGTGTCGTCGGCGGATATTTTATGAAGATGCTGGAAGACCAGATGTGTAAGAATAAAAAGTAATTAATGAATAATAAATGGAAATGATGAGGAAAACATTATTATTAGGTTTTGCATTAGTTTTAACGCTAAGTTCACAGGCGCAATGGAAACCTGCTGGCGACAAGATTAAAACAAAATGGGCGGAACAGGTTAATCCGAAGAATGTTTTGCCGGAATATCCGCGTCCGTTGATGGAGCGTTCGCAGTGGACGAATCTGAACGGCGAATGGGAATATGCCGTTAGGCCCGTAGGGGCAACTGAGCCGACAACATTCGACGGGAATATTTTAGTTCCCTTTGCTATTGAATCTTCTTTGTCCGGCGTTCAGAAAGAAGTCGGCGAAAAGAATGAACTGTGGTATAAACGGGTGTTCACGGTTCCGACGGCCTGGAAAGGTAAAGAGGTTATGCTTAATTTCGGAGCTGTCGACTGGAAAGCCGATGTTTTTGTTAATGATATACTGATAGGTTCGCATAAGGGAGGTTATACACCGTTCTCCTTTAATATTACACCGTATCTGAATGGTAAAAACTTACAGAAACTGGTCGTTCGTGTATGGGATTCGACGGATAAGGGTTTCCAGCCCCGTGGTAAACAAACCTCTAACCCGGAAGGAATCTGGTATACATCAGTTACAGGTATTTGGCAGACTGTGTGGATTGAGCCTGTGGCTGCGGCACATATCACGGCTGTTAAAGCTATTCCGGATATAGATCATAATGTGATGAATGTAACAACTGCTACTTCTTGCGATTGTTCGTCGGGAATCGTTTCTGTACAGTTGTTGGATAAGGGGAAAGTGGTTGCTTCAGCCAAAGGTGTACAGAATCAGGAATTGCGTCTCGTTGTATCGGATCCGGTGCTTTGGTCTCCTTCTAATCCCTATCTGTATGATATGAAAGTGTCGTTAACTAAAGGAGAAAAAATATTGGATGAAGTGAAATCATATACCGCTTTCCGCAAGATTTCTGCACAGCGCGATTCAAAAGGGATCATGCGTATGTTTCTCAATAATAAACCGGTATTTCAATATGGCCCCCTCGACCAAGGCTGGTGGCCTGATGGATTGTATACGGCACCGACGGATGAAGCTTTGGCTTTTGATATTCAGAAAACGAAAGATTTTGGATTTAACATGATTCGTAAGCATGTGAAGGTTGAGCCCGCTCGTTGGTATTATCATTGTGATCGTTTGGGAATCATGGTTTGGCAGGATATGCCAAGTGGAGATATGGGTAACAGTTGGCAGCCTCATGTCTATGGAGGAGGTACCGACAAACAACGTTCGGCTGAATCTATTGAAAATTACAAGCAGGAATGGAAAGAAATCATGGACTTTGGAATGTCAAATCCATGTATTGTTACTTGGGTTCCGTTTAATGAAGCTTGGGGACAGTTTGATACTGAGAATGTTTCAGCCTGGACTAAAGCGTATGATCCTTCCCGATTGGTGAATCCGGCAAGCGGAGGTAACTATCGTATGTGTGGTGATATGCTCGATTTGCATAATTATCCGCACCCGTCGATGTACTTATTCGACCCGCAACGTATCAATGTATTGGGCGAATATGGCGGTCTGGGTCTGCCGGTTGAAGGTCATCTCTGGTGGAACAAGCGCAACTGGGGCTATGTGCAGTTTAAGAACGGAAGCGAAGTGACAGCCGAATATGTAAAGCTTGCGGGCGAATTGAGAGATTTGGTAAGCAAGGGATTTTCTGCCGGTGTCTATACACAGACGACAGATGTTGAAGGTGAGGTTAATGGGCTGATGACCTATGACCGTAAAGTCATCAAGATTGATGAAGCAGCTGTTAAGGCGGCTAATCAATCTGTTATTGATGCACTTACTGAATAATAAATAGTTATATTTCGATACGGGTTTTATAAAAGTGTGGTTGAATGATTTCGGCTGTATATTTTATAAGACCCGTATTTGTTATTATTTAGAAAGCGCGCCTGAATTATTCTTAAATGAACCTCTATCTTTTGAGGTTGAAAGGGAATGAGTTGTATAAGTTAATTATAATCTGTAACTTTGTGCCCAAACATTAGTAGAATGGAATATAATACAAAAGAAAAAAAGCTGACTCTTCCTGAATATGGAAGAAACATCCAAAATATGGTGGATTACTGTGTGACTATCCAGGACCGGGAAGAACGTAAACGTTGTGCAGATGCGATAATCAACATTATGGGAAACATGTTTCCACATCTGCGTGATGTGAATGACTTTAAGCATATTCTTTGGGATCATTTGGCAATAATGGCTGATTTTAAACTGGATATAGATTATCCATATGAGATTGTCAAAAAGGAAAATCTGTATAAGCGTCCACCCCGTTTGTCTTACAGCAATTCTCGCTTCCATTATCGACATTACGGAAAGCTTTTGGAGATGATGATTCAAAAGGCGGCAGAACTTCAGTCCGGTTCAGAAAAAGATCAGCTGATAATACTTTTGGCTACGCAAATGAAAAAGTCTTATCTGACATGGAATAAAGATTCCGTTGATGATAAAAAAATATTCCTGGATTTGAACGATCTTTCTAATGGACGTATAACTCTGAATGAGAATGTACTCAAATTGGTGGAATGTAAAGATGTGGTGGCACATAAAAGCAATACAAACAAGAAAAACTTTTCTCGAAAAGGCAGATGAGTTCGTTTGTCATAGAAGGCGGTTATCAGTTATCGGGTGAGATTATCCCTCAAGGTGCAAAGAATGAAGCATTGGAAGTGATTTGTGCCACATTGCTCACAAAGGAAAAGGTTACGATTCATAATGTACCTAATATTTTGGATGTGAACAATCTGGTTGAACTTTTGCGTAATATGCACGTAAAGGTGGAACATCTTTCTGAAGGTACTTATTCTTTTCAGGCGGATCAGATTGATTTTGATTATCTTCAGACAGATGATTTCTTGAAGAAGAGTTCTTCTCTTCGGGGTTCGGTGATGATTGTGGGTCCGTTGGTTTCACGTTTTGGTAAGGCTCTTATTCCCAAACCTGGAGGCGATAAGATCGGACGTCGTCGTCTAGATACGCATTTTGTTGGTATTCAGGCCCTGGGAGCATGTTTTAGTTACAATGCCCAACGCCAGGTTTACGAGGTTAATGCCCAACGCCTGAAAGGAGCCTATATGTTGCTTGATGAAGCTTCTGTGACGGGAACCGCGAATATTTTGATGGCAGCGGTATTGGCTGAAGGAAATACAACTATATATAATGCTGCATGCGAACCTTATATTCAGCAACTTTCTTCTATGTTGAACAGGATGGGGGCAAAGATTTCCGGTGTCGGTTCGAACTTACTTACGATTGAAGGAGTTGATTCTCTTGGAGGTACATCACATACAATCCTTCCGGATATGATTGAAGTAGGAAGTTTTATCGGGATGGCTGCGATGACAGCTTCTGATATTACAATAAAAAATACACGATCGGACATGCTGGGCATCATTCCGGCATCGTTTCGCCGGCTTGGTATTTCTGTAGAACAAGTGGGTGATGATATTCATATTCCTGCTCAAGATTCGTATCAGATAGATACGTTTATGGACGGTTCGATCATGACCATTTCGGATGCCCCATGGCCGGGGCTTACACCTGATTTGTTGAGCGTTTTTCTGGTTGTCGCAACAAAGGCGGTGGGAAGTGTACTGATTCATCAAAAAATGTTTGAAAGCAGATTGTTTTTTGTAGATAAGCTGATTGATATGGGTGCGCAGATCATTCTGTGTGATCCGCATCGGGCAACAGTGATCGGATTAGGTAATCGTTTTAAATTGCGTGCAGCCAAGTTGGTTTCTCCGGATATAAGGGCAGGTATTGCTTTGCTTATTGCGGCTATGAGTGCTGAAGGAACCAGCATCATTCAAAACATTGATCAGATTGACCGTGGATACGAGAGTATTGATATGCGGCTGAACCGATTAGGGGCTCATATAACCCGCATATAACTCAAGCTATGATAAAGAAAGAAGATGTTTTTAAGATTGGGCAGTTTGCTAAACCTCATGGAGTCAAAGGAGAGATAGCTCTGATCACCGATTATGACTTGTTTGATGACAGCGGGGATGATTATATTGTGTGCGATATGGATGGTATTTTAGTCCCATTTTTTATTGAGGATTATCGATATAAGTCGGATACGGTTGTTTTGGTAAAACTTGAAAATGTAGATGATGAAGTGACCGCTCGTGAATTCTCTGGCAGACAGGTCTATTATCCGTTAAGCAAGGTAGAGCCGGAAGAGGTGACAGAAGGCGGGTCATGGAATAGCTTGATTGGTTTTGAGGTCGTTGATAAACAGCATGGCTTATTAGGAATAGTGACGGATGTTGATGATTCGACAATAAATGTTTTGCTGAAAATATCATCAAAAGAAAAGGAATTGTTGCTCCCGGCGGTGGATGAATTGATTCTAACTGTCGATGTAAAAGGAAAACGATTGGAGGTTTCTGTCCCTGACGGCTTATTGGATATTTGAGAGTTGATGATCATAATATGGTACGCAAGCATAAGAAAACAAATGTAAAGTCGTTTTGGCACAAGATACGTTTCAAGTATAAGCTCTCCTTTATCAATGAGAATACACTTGAAGAAGTTTGGGCTTTCCGACTGTCTCAGTTATCGGCATTCGCTTTGCTGATTTTGTTTGCGTTATTGCTTATCGTGTTTACAGCTGTTATTATCATCAAGACACCAATACGTAATTATTTGCCTGGATATTTAGATGTTGAAGTACGTAAAGAGATTATTCAGAACGCTTTGCGCGCTGATTCTTTAGAGCGTATGATACAGATTCATGAATTGTATCTGGATAATGTGAACGGTATATTATCAGGAACGATTGCCATTGATTCAATTCATGCGATTGATTCACTGGCACGTGTAAAATCGGATTTTGAGATTCCGACGACAAAGCGGGAGCAGGCATTTGTAAAAACAATCGAAGATGAAGAGAAATATAACCTTTCCAGTTTGGATACTAAAGCGGTTGTTACTGATAATGTTTTTTTCTGCAAACCTGTGAATGGATTGATATCTTCGCATTTTGAGCCGGATGCGCGGCATTATGGGGTTGATATAGCCGCTTCACCCAAAAGCAGCGTTCTTGCTACTTTGGATGGTACGGTTATATTTACCGGTTTTGACCTGAATTTTGGGAATGTGATTCAGATTCAGCATAAAAACGGATTCATATCTATATATAAACATAATGAGTTATTGCTTAAAGAAGTTGGCGAGCAAGTGAAGGCCGGTGAAGCAATAGCTTTAGCAGGAAATACAGGAAAATTATCAACAGGACCACATCTTCATTTTGAGTTGTGGCACAATGGTATTCCGGTGAATCCTGAAGATTATGTAGCTTTTTAATAGTCATGAAGAGAAATTTAGCCATATTAGGTTCGACAGGTTCTATAGGAACGCAGGCTTTGCAAGTCGTTGACGAGCATCCCGACTTGTTTGAAGTTTATGTTTTGACAGCAAATAATCAGGTGGATTTGCTAATTAGTCAGGCTCGTAAATATTTGCCTGAAGTAGTCGTTATCGCTAACGAAAAGAAGTATCCTGAACTGAAAGAAGCGCTTGAAGATCTCCCTATCAAAGTTTGGGCTGGACCTGATGCGTTGGTTCAGGTTGTGCAGTTGAAAGCTATTGATATGGTGCTTACTGCACTGGTTGGATATTCGGGATTGAAGCCGACGATTGCTGCCATTAGCGCGGGAAAAGCTATCGCTTTGGCAAATAAGGAAACATTGGTAGTTGCAGGCGAACTAGTGACTTCTTTAGCTGAAAAAAATAAAGTCCCGATACTCCCGGTAGATTCGGAACATTCGGCTATTTTTCAATGTTTAGCCGGTGAATGGAACAATCCGGTGGAAAAAATATTACTGACGGCTTCGGGTGGCCCTTTCCGGACAAAGACATTGGAGGAATTGGCAACAGTAACGAAAATACAGGCTTTGAAACATCCGAACTGGACGATGGGAGCGAAGGTGACTATTGATTCGGCCTCAATGATGAACAAAGGATTTGAAATGATTGAAGCCAAGTGGCTGTTTGGCATGACTCCGAAGCAGATTCAGGTCTTGATCCATCCCCAATCGGTTATTCATTCAATGGTGCAGTTTGAAGATGGTGCAGTCATTGCACAATTGGGTATCCCGGATATGAAACTGCCGATAAGTTATGCGTTTTCATATCCGAATCGTTTGAAGAGCAAAGCTCAACGACTGGATTTTAGTCATTATTCGACATTAACTTTTGAAGAACCCGATATGCATCGTTTCAGAAATCTGGCTTTTGCTTTTGAAGCTGTACGCGAAGGAGGAAATATGCCTTGCATATTGAATGCCGCCAATGAAGTAGTAGTGGCTGCCTATCTGCAAGACCGAATCGGTTTTTTGCAAATGAGTGATGTTATTGAAAAAACCATGCAAAAAGCGGCATTTATTGCAACGCCGACATATGATGATTATGTGGCAACAGATGCGGAAGCGCGACAGATTGCTGCGATGTTGTTTTGAAATGATTGAATAAAATTGATAGTAATAAAACGAAAATAAGTAGTAAATGGAAACATTTTTGATTAAAGCACTCCAACTCATATTGAGTCTGTCGATTTTGGTGCTGATCCACGAGTTTGGTCACTTTATCTTTGCTCGTATATATAAGGTACGTGTTGAGAAGTTCTATCTTTTCTTTGATCCGTGGTTCTCTCTCTTTAAGTTCAAACCGAAAAATAGTGATACCGAATATGGTATAGGATGGTTACCTCTGGGCGGATACTGTAAAATCGCCGGAATGATTGATGAGAGTATGGATAAGGAGCAGATGGCTCAGCCGCCCAAACCTTATGAGTTTCGTTCGAAACCGGCGGGACAGCGTTTGATGATTATGATTGCCGGCGTGCTTTTTAATTTTCTTCTTGCTCTTTTTATTTATGCGATGGTGCTTTATGTCTGGGGTGATACTTATCTGCCCTTGAAGAACATGAAGGCCGGGATGTATTATAGTCAGACATTTAAGAATGTAGGTTTTAAGGATGGCGATATTTTACTTAAGGCCGACAACGTTCAGTTGGACCGCTTTGGGGAAGAGAGTTTTCGTGCGGTTGTGAATGCTAAGACCGTTACGGTGAAACGCGATAGTATAGAGACCGTTATTGCCATTCCCACAGATATGATGCAGAGAGTGATGCGCGATCGTAAAGGCTTTGCTGATCCGTTTCGTTTTCCAATGGTGATCCGTAAACTGTCCGATAAAAATGCACCGGCTGCATTGGCTGGCTTACAGCCAAAAGATAGTATCGTTTCGGTCAATGGCGTCAATACACCTCTTTTTGACGATGTGGCTAAAGCTTTGTCTCAGCATAAGGGTGCTGATGTGACTATAGGCTTCTATCGGCACGGGATGGCTCAGTCTGTTGTATTACGTACGGATACGGCAGGAAAGATGGGTGTTTATGCCATGATGCCGAATGAGTTGTATCAAACAGTGACATATCGTTACGATATTCTTACTTCTATTCCTCAGGGAATTGTTGTCGGAGTGAAGACTTTGAAAGGGTATGTGAGTGATATGAAGTACGTGTTCACCAAGGAAGGCGCTTCCAGTCTGGGTGGATTCGGAACAATTGGCGGGTTATTCCCGGCTCAGTGGGATTGGAAAACATTTTGGGAACGCACCGCTTTTCTATCAATCATTCTGGCGTTTATGAATATTCTGCCTATTCCAGCTTTGGATGGAGGACATGTGATGTTCCTAATGTTTGAAGTGATAACGCGCCGCAAACCAAGTGACAAGTTTTTAGAATATGCTCAGGTAGCGGGAATGTGTATTCTGTTTGCCTTATTGCTTTATGCAAATGCAAACGATATTCTTCGATATTTCTTCAAGTAGTTTATTCTAATAAAAAAGTATATACTTCTGAATATCAAGAGTATATACTTTTTTTATTAGACGTTATATGATTTCCGGAGGATGTATAGGGCATTTTTGCATGCGATAGGCAGAGGATCCGTCGTGATAGTAATTTGTAACGATATAAGTTGTTTCGAATCCGTTCTTTTTATAGAGGCAGATAGCCGGAGCGTTACTGACTTTTACTTCTAGCGTTATCTTTTTGGCTTTACACAAATCGGCATATTCTAATGTTTTGTCGATAAGTCGCTGACCGATCTTCAGATGTCTGAAATCAGGATGAACGGCAATGGAATAGATTCGAACACTTTGTGCCCGCCGGTTATGTATCAGTGATATATAGGCAACAATACTCTCTCCGTTTTGTACTGAGTAAAAGAGACCGTTGGCTTTTGTCATCAGATATATAAACTGCCGTCTGTTAAAACTATCCTCGCCGAAACAGATATGTTCCATTTCCATAATGTCGGGCAAATCAGACAAGCGTGCTTTGCGTATTTCCATTGTTGGACTTTTATTAGAAATACTTCATTTCCAGAGAACGTCCAAAATGATTGAGGATACGGTAATAAAGTTCGTCGCCCATGACAGCATCTTCCAATCCATGATCGATACTTGGGTTATCATTGATTTCTATGACGATAGCACGGTCGTTGTCCACCATCTTGAGGTCGACCCCGTAAAGGCCCTTACCAATGAAAGAAGCGGCTTTTAATGCTGTATCCAAAATCTTGCGCGGAACTTGATAGATTGGAATTGTGTCGACTAAACCACAACGACTGCGCCCTGATGCATAGTGGTAATAGATTTGCCAGTGATTCTTGGCCATATAATATTTGCAGGCATAAAGAGGTTCACCATCTAGTATTCCTACACGCCAGTCAAAATCGGTTGGTGTGAATTCTTGAGCCAGTAAAATCGCCGATTCCTTGAACATGATATCTAGCGCACTCTTTAATTCCTCTTCATTACTTATTTTGTGCATGCCGATAGAATAAGAACCATCAGGAATTTTGAGGATGAACGGTGTTCCTACTTGTGCCGCAATGTCCTCGAAAGTGTTATTATTGGAACGAAAAATGAGCGTTGATATAGGTGCCGGAATCTTTTCTCTTTCGAATAGTTCTTTCAGGTAAACTTTGTTTGTGCAACGAATGATAGAGACAGGGTCATCAATAACGGCCATCCCATTTTGAGCGGCTCTCTGCGAGAGATGAAACGTATAATGATTCAAAGCCGTAGTGGCACGGATAAATAAGGCATCAAACTCCATTAATCTTGTTGCATCGTCTTCAGTAATTAGCTCTGCGTGAATATCCATCTTTTTGGCAATCTCCAAAAATTTGTGGATAGCACCGCTATTACTTGGAGGAAACTTTTCGGATGGTTCAACCAATATCCCTAGATTATAACGGGGAGCCGGTGCTGATTTGGGCGAATGCCATATTTTTTTATTGAAGCGATCTAAAGCATCGGCAAAGAGCGTTTCTTCTTCTTCATTTAATTGATTGAGTGGTAAAAACTGTACGCTTTCAATTTGATTATTCGGCTTGTTATTGAAGCAAACCCGCAAAAGAGGAGCAGGATAGTTCTCATAAATGAAACGGGCAATTCTTTCTATTTCCTTTTCTTTGCAGGTCCCGAAATAGATGTTCAGATACCAGTTCTCTGTAATGTTGTTTTTTTGTATCCACTGATAACATAATTTCTGCAGATTACGATCCATTCGGATACCCGTGCCCGCCTCAACTTTGTTAATCAGTTCTACATCCGGAATGATATGATGTCCTCTTGCCTGTGCGAGCAGCGAACAGTAATATCCTTCTGAATTATAACTATAATCATTACTTAAGTTGATTACTAATTTTCTTTCTTTCTCTTTTGATTTGGATTTGAGATAATCCGACACAGTCAATATACTACTAGTCTTGTAGTAAGGCTGCCAATCACTTTCTTTGTCTAATAAAATTAGGACATTGTTCATGTTTAAGTGTTCTTTAAATCTTCCTATTAAAAGGCTCAAAAATATGCCGCTAAATTAAATATTAATTTAATAGGTCGTAATGAACAAGTTGAAAATAATTAGGTATTGATTGAAAAAGGCATAAAAAAAGTCTATATCATACTTCAGACTGCGGCTGAGTGGGTGATATAAACTTTTTTATGAATGTTACTTCATTGAGTTGATCGCATCCAAAATCTTTTTAGAGTTTGCATCAGCCGGATTCAAAGCAACGGCTTGCTCTAGATATTCTTTAGCTTTAGCCATCTGTGTGTCCGCTTTAGCTTTTTCTGCTTTGTACTTGTCGGCATCAGACTGCGCCAGCGGGGCAGCTGCTTTTAAAATTTTAGCGCCGGCATTGTAAGACATTACACCTAAGCTGTATAAAGCATTTCCTTTGTAAGTTTTGTTACTTAGCTCCAATACGTTTTTAAACATGTCTTCAGCTACATCGGTTTTGCCGGCTTGTTGAGCTGTCTGGCCTTTGTTAATGCAATAGGCATATACCAGTTTTTCCAAGTTGGCCTCTCCCGGTATTTCTTTCAATCCTTCTTTAGCTGTAGCTATAAATTCTTCGCCTTTATCCAAAGTGCGTAATGCCATGGCCTTTCCTACATATGAATTTGCTAAGTTATATTTCTTTTTAATCGCCATGTCATAGAACTTAACTGCATCGTCATACTTCTTTATATTAAAAGCAGCATAAGCGCAATTAAAGATTCGACCTGCATCTTCATAATTTGTTTGCTTTAAGAAATCACTGTACTTTGTTACTACTAATGCATAGTTTTTTGCTTTCATTGCAGCATCTCCTTCTGAACGAAGTTTGTCTGCCGCTGAATTGGTAGCATTCTGTGCAAATAAATTCCCAGCACTGAGGCAGATAGCCAATACTAAAATAATTTTCTTCATGGTTCGTAAAATAGTTTTTGTTATTATTGAGCACTAAGATAGTGACTCTATAATTAAATGCAAAGCAATTTCATTTTTTTTTATTTTATAAAGAAAAATAGAAAAAAATCCGGACTCTTTCTCTATTATTTATAGATATCAGAAGCCCGGATGATCATATATACAGTAACCGTTTATTTATTTCATCATAAATCTATTGGATGATACTCTAACCCAAAGGCTTTGGCTACACCCGGGAAGGTAATTTTCCCTTCAACAATATTGAGGCCGAGTGCAAGACCCTTATCTTCTTTGCAAGCTTTTTTCCAACCTTTGTCTGCCAATTGGATAACATAGGGGAAGGTCGCATTTGTAAGGGCTAAAGTAGACGTCATTGGAACGGCACCTGGAATGTTTGCTACGCAATAGTGAACAATGCCGTCGATCTCATAAACAGGATCAGTGTGGGTTGTCGGATGAGAGGTCTCGAAACAACCACCTTGATCGATGGCAACATCAACAAGCACGCTGCCCGGTTTCAAAAATTTCAACATTTCGCGTGTCAGAAGGTGTGGAGTTTTTGCACCCGGAACCAATGCTGCACCAATAACCAAATCGGTTGTAGGTAATTCTTGTTCAATATTATACGGTGAAGAATATAAAGTCTTTACATTTGCCGGCATGATATCGTCTATATGACGTAGGCATGGAAGAGAAATATCGGCAATTGTTACATCAGCACCCATTCCGGCCGCTGTTAAAGCTGCATTCCGGCCTACAACGCCACCACCTAAAACTAATACTTTAGCAGGTTTAACGCCCGAAACACCCCCCATCAGGATACCTTTTCCACTTTGTGGTTTCTCCAGAAAACGTGCTCCTTCTTGTATTGACATACGGCCGGCGATTTCACTCATTGGAACTAATAACGGAAGTGATCCGTATGCATCTTTAACTGTTTCATAAGCCAGACAGATTGCACCGCTTTTAAGCATGGCATGTGTCAGCTCTTCTTCTGAAGCAAAATGAAAGTATGTGAAAACCAATTGATTCTTGCGGATCAGGCTGTATTCACTCTCTATAGGTTCTTTTACTTTCACAATCATTTCAGCTATTTTGTATACTTCTTCGATTGTTGATAGAATATGTGCACCTGCAGTTGTATAAGCCTCATCTGCGAATCCACTGTTTTCACCGGCTGTATGTTGTACATATACGGTGTGTCCTTTTTTGACTAACTCTTTTGTTCCGGCAGGTGTAAGCGCTACACGGCTTTCATTGTTTTTAATTTCTTTTGGAATACCAATTATCATACTGATAGTTATTTAAATATTTATGGGCGAAATATACGAATATATCTGACAGATTAATACTAAATATTCTGAAAAAGTATATACAATCTTTTGTGTATATATATTGATGTAATTATCTATAAGAAACAGAGCCATATACATTTCGGGTATATGACTCTGCACTTTATTCGGAAATTGATTATGTAGCAATGTTTTGCTTATAACCCTTTACCGTGACAGTTTTTATACTTTTTCCCACTGCCGCAAGGACATGGATCATTACGACCTATATGTTTCTCAGCATGAATTGGTTCCTGATGAACTTGCTGCGGAACATTAGCCTGAGCGCCTGCATTCAGGTCGTTTTTTTCAGTGCGATACTTACTCATATCTTCATGGCGTTCAGACATGGCATGTTGTAAAGCTATTCGCTGTTGAGCAGCTTCAGCGGCTTGGCGGGCTGCCGTCGCTTTTTTCTCGTTTTCGGTTGGTTCTTCGCGCACCGGAATCTGACCACGCATAAGGATTGATGAAGTCTTGCGATTCATCGCATCAATCATATCTTTGAATAGATTATAAGCTTCAAGCTTATAAATCAACAACGGATCCTTATTCTCGTAGCTGGCATTCTGAACAGAGTTACGTAATTCATCCATCTCACGTAAGTGTTCTTTCCAACCCTCATCAATCGTGTGGAGGATGATGGTTTTCTGGAATGCTTTGTTGATTGCTTTGCATTCTGATTCGTAAGCCTCTTTGAGATTGCAGGAAATGTTGTACATCCGTTTACCATCAGTGATTGGAATAAGTATATTCTCATACATTGAACCCTGGTTTTCAAACACTTGTTTAATGACAGGATAAGCTACTTGCGCCATTCTTTCCATTCTGCGTTTGAAGAGCGTCAGTGCGGCATTGAAGAGTTTATTTTCCAGATCCGATTGTTTCAGGCTTCTGAAATCGTCCTCATTAAACGGACTTTCCATTGCGAAAGTCTTGTATAGTTCGGTTTTAAAACCTTCGAAATCAGATGATTCAAGATGTTGATCTATGATAGCTATTGAGGTGTCATAGATGGTGTTAAGAACATCTATCCCAATACGTTCGCCCATTAATGCATGTTTACGACGTGTATAGATTACGTTACGTTGCGAGTTCATAACATCGTCATATTCCAACAAACGTTTACGAATACCGAAGTTGTTTTCTTCAACTTTTTTCTGAGCGCGCTCAACAGATTTGCTCAGCATGCTGTGCTCTAACACTTCGCCTTCTTTGAAGCCCAACTTGTCCATCAACCCGGCAATTTTGTCGGAAGCAAAGATACGCATCAGGTCATCTTCCAAAGACACAAAGAATACAGACGAACCCGGATCGCCCTGACGACCGGAACGACCACGTAGCTGACGGTCGACACGACGGCTTTCGTGACGTTCGGTACCGATGATTGCCAAACCGCCTGCCGCTTTTACTTCCGAAGAAAGCTTGATATCGGTACCACGACCTGCCATATTGGTTGCAATTGTGACTGTACTTGATTGACCTGCTGAAGCAACGATTTCGGCCTCTTTTTGATGCAACTTCGCATTCAGCACATTATGTTTGATTTTACGAAGCGTCAGCATTCGGCTTAACAGCTCGGATATTTCGACCGAGGTTGTACCTACAAGTACAGGACGTCCGGCATTCGTCAGATTCACAATTTCTTCGATGACGGCTGCATATTTTTCACGCTTAGTCTTATAGATGCGGTCGTTCATATCTTCACGGATCACCGGGCGGTTTGTCGGAATGACTACGACATCCAGTTTATAAATATCCCAGAACTCACCAGCCTCCGTCTCAGCCGTACCAGTCATACCGGCCAGTTTGTGATACATACGGAAGTAATTTTGCAAGGTGATTGTTGCAAAAGTCTGCGTAGCGGCTTCAACCTGTACGCGTTCCTTTGCTTCTATAGCTTGATGAAGACCGTCCGAATAGCGGCGTCCTTCCAGAATACGACCGGTTTGCTCGTCAACAATTTTAACCTGACCGTCCATAACGACATATTCGTCATCTTTTTCAAACAAGGTATATGCTTTAAGAAGCTGATTAACGGTATGAACACGTTCGCTCTTTACGGAGTAGGTCGTAAGTAACTCGTCTTTTTTGGTCTGTTTTTCTTCCTCATTTTTGATATGATCCAGTTCGGATAGTTGAGCTGTAATATCAGGTAATACAAAGAATGTAGGATCATCAGTTTTGCCTGTTAACAAATCTATACCCTTATCTGTCAATTCAATACTGTTGTTTTTTTCATCAATAACGAAGTAGAGCTCATCCGTAGCTTCATGCATGTGGCGCATGTTCTCTGACAGAAAATATTCTTCAGTCTTCAACATCTGAGCCTTGATGCCTTGTTCGCTTAAGAATTTGATTAAAGCCTTGTTTTTAGGAAATCCTTTGAAAGAACGATAAAGTTGTACCGAACCCTCTTCGACTTCTTTCGGATTGTTGCTGGCCATTTTCTTTTTGGCTTCGATAAGATATTTTGAACAGAGGTCTTTCTGTGCATTTACAACAATTTCTACATTTGAGCGATATTCTTCAAACAGCTGATCTTCACCTTTTGGAATAGGGCCGGAAATGATCAACGGCGTACGGGCATCGTCAATTAATACGGAATCGACCTCATCAACGATAGCATAATTGTGCTGGCGCTGGACCAGATCGCTCGGGCTGATAGCCATATTATCGCGCAAATAGTCAAAACCGAACTCATTGTTAGTACCAAAGGTGATATCGGCATTATAAGCTTTGCGGCGCGCATCTGAATTAGGTTGGTGCTTATCAATACAATCAACAGAAAGACCGTTAAACATGTAGAGCGGCCCCATCCATTCAGAGTCACGTTTTGACAGATAGTCGTTAACTGTAACGATATGCACGCCATTACCGGTCAGTGCATTTAAGAATACAGGCAAGGTAGCCACTAGGGTTTTACCTTCACCTGTTGCCATCTCGGCAATTTTACCCTTATGCAGAACGACGCCACCGAACAACTGAACGTCATAGTGAACCATATCCCAGGTTATTTCGTTACCTCCGGCTACCCAGTGATTGTGATATATCGCTTTTTCTCCGTTTATTTCTACAAAATCGTGCGAAATGGACAGATCTCGGTCAAAATCGGTAGCGGTTACTTCAATTGTTTTATTTTCAAAGAATCGGCGAGCCGTATCCTTCATAATTGAGAATGCTTCAGGGAGGACTTCGTCAAGTACAATCTCAAGCTTGTCGGTGATATGTTTCTCCAACTTGTCTACTTCTGTCCAGATTGCTTCGCGTTCTTCCAGTTCTTTGTTTTCTATGCCTTTTCGAAGCTCGGTCACTTTAGCACGATCTTCAGCAACATAGTCGCTAATCCGTTTTTTTAATTCATCTGTCTTTGCACGCAATTCATCATTTGAAAGGGCTTTGATAGCCGGATATGCTGCTTTGATCCTGTTTACGTAAGGAGTGATCTCTTTCAGATCTCGCTGCGACTTGTTGCCGAACAGCTTCGTCATAAATTCGTTAAATCCCATAATTTTTTATTATTGATAATTGATATTGATAGTTTCTAATCTAGTCCATATCAATCGGATTATTTGTAATATAAATATGTAATGGATAATTATTTTTTGTTTGAAGAACTCGTCAATTGTCCATTGTCAATGGTCAATTCCTTGAGTGGTAACCCTATTGCTGCATTTGGTGGCCTGATTCTCAGCACATGCGTAACTGTTGGAGCAATATCCGTGGCTTTGACTTCGCGGTAGATATGTTCGGGTTTGATGCCGTCGCCCATAAATATCAAAGGGGTGATGACCGCATTCTCCCTTATAATCTTTACTTTTTCTGCCGGATTATCATTATTAATGACCCATCCCGGTTGTAGTTTGATAATTAAATCCCCTCGTGTCGAAAGATGTGTACCTTTTAAATATTCGGCCGTCAGTTCGTTCCAATTGCCAGTGCGTAATACATGCTCGCTAACAACATACTGGATACCACTAAATTCACGTAGGAATTCGGCTGCTTTTTCCTGAAATGCAATCAAGTCTAGTTTTGCATTCTCTATGGCTTTGCGATTCAGATAAATTTGGTTGTCGTAAAAACCTTTTACCCAATTGCTTTGCTGTCCGTAAACAGCCATCAGATACATATTGAGCAGAGCTACGCATTGTTTCGGATGGAACTCGCCACATGTTAACTGTATGCCTGGAGCATACTGTTCTTCACTCCTATAGTAACCTGAACCGGTGAATACGATTAATGTATTGGCAAGACCTACTTTTTTATCGATTTTGTCGATGAGTTGTTCTATGTTTTTATCCAGCTTATAGTAGGTGTCTTGAATCTCGTAGGTGTATTCCTTATTCATGTTTCCACGGTAGTTGCCCGCGTAATATGTGATGGACAACATATCCGGACAACCTCTTGTACCAAAAGCTGCATAGTCAATAAACCTGAAAGCCAGTTGATTAATCTCGTCATTGATCAGTGGCGACGTTTTCAGGTTAAAATAACAATCCATCGTATTATCTTTGAAAGTATATTTGAATGGAGTTGTGTTTGATACGTACGGAAATGCATTATATCTATCAGTAGGAAGTGATGGTGTCCAAACCATTTTATTCACACGTGACGATACGGATTCGTTGCTGTTGTTATACTTGTCTACATACCATGGAATTTCCTTGTAGAAGGTTGTTGTTGCCCATTTTCCGTTATAGTCTTCCATCCAGAATGCAGCGTTGGCGGCATGCCCGGCCGATAGGAGAGCGGCTTCTACATTTGGGGCAATAGCGAAAACATCACTTTTGCCATTTGATGCAATTTTTAATTCATCGCCAATGGTTGAACTGTATAATTTTTTCGGCGAATAATGATCTTTGGTATAATTGCCGATGTAATCAGGATCGTATAGAATAGAAATCTCTTTGGAGTTATCGAAATCATATTTTTTGTTGCCGGTGATTCCGTTATAGCATGGATCACTTCCGCTGAATAGCGTAGCAAATGCGCTGGCTTCATCGATATTTGAAAATTCAAAGCGTATATTTTTGTAGGTAAGTCCTTCATTCATTAAGCGCTTGAATCCACGTTCGCCGAATGTGTTGTAGAAATATTCGATATAGTCCCCACGGAGTTGGTCTACAGTGATACAGACCACCAGTTTCGGAATGCGTTGTTGTGCATCCATATTGGTGACAGCAAGGAGCGCCAGAAGCGATGTTAATATTTGTCTTACTCGATGTTCCATAATTTTCTATAAATGCCATATCCCGAACGGAGACAAAGACTCATTACAAGTGGAATAAAGGCCGTATTTAAGTGCTGAGGAATGAAATGCCATCCGATCAGCATTAGTAAAAGCACTGCAAAGTTAATAAAATGGTAGTAATAAGCAGCATTTCTGTATTTTTTAATTGTGAACAGCAAGACAGCCATGAGGTGAAGCGGGTGCAGCCACACAATTTGCCAATTCGGCCATACGCAAGGATGGGTTGATATAAAGCATAAGAAAAAGATGATGCAACCGCTTAGTCCGGCTATTGAAAATAACAGACAGTCAATAATACGCCAGTATGTTTTTCGGAGAATTTCCCAAAGAGTCAGGAGTGCAACGAAAAAGAACAGTGCCCAGCAACAAAACAGAGGTGTAAGCAACTCTGTTTTCATCGGAGTATCGTTGGCTACGCCTTGTATGAGTGTATGAGTTGAGGCAACCAGCTTTTTTTCTGCTCCGTCATGATTGGTCACAATAGCTTCTGCAAAGGCTTTTTCCAAAAATGAAGGAAGAAAGTTTTTTTCGTGTGCAGTCATGTTGCGATCGGTTGGCGCGCCTAATACCAAATCACAACCGAATGTCAGCCATGATTTATGACGCGAACATTCATTGATTACTTTTCGGAATGATTCGGGAGAGTATGAATTACGATAATGAATCCGATTGCCCGTGCATCTCTCAATCATTATTTCCGGGCGTGTGGCACAATTATCGAAAAAGAAATTGTAACGATATACTCTATTCTCGGGTAACGCGTTTATCATCAATGCTTTCCAAAGATTATTTTTTTCTATGGAGTCGAGGTTTAGAATTTGTTCAGTTACTTTGCTGCCCCGTAATTCGTATTCGATTATGAAATCATTGAATCTGTTGATTCCTAGTTGATAATCAGTTTCACCTTTAGTAAAGTGATAGATAAAATGGGGTTTTGAAAAGTCAAATATACCATAATTAAATACAATATCAAACTTTTGTGTGGGGTCTTGAATGCGGATGGCTGAATGGCCGTAGATTGTGTAAACTTCATCTTCAGAAGGAGCAACAGTAAGAAGACTGACTTGTGCTTTGTCCGTCAGACTACCATATTGCGCATGAAGCGGCATTAATAAAATCAAAAGCAGAAACAGGAGCAACCCTTTTCTCATCATCTTTTCAACCTTTTTCTTAGTACATTCCTTTTCTCTTCCGCACGATTGCTCTTGCGTAGAATGCAAGTGATGTAAATATTGGCGGCAAAGGTATAAAAAAGAGAAGAGATTCATATGTTTTACGGGATGAATTTTATTTTGTTTATCTTTGCCCCAATAAACGAAGACAGGCTACAAAAATGATATACCCGATCTCTTTTGCCCCTTTACAAGGTTTTACCCTTGCAATATATCGCGAAGCACATGCCGAAGTATTTGGTGGAGTGGATACTTACTATTCGCCTTTTGTGCGTTGGGAAAGAGGATCTGTCCGTAACCGTGATTTGCATGATATTGATCCGAAGTATAATATATTGGAACATGCTCGGTTTGTGCCGCAGATTCTGCCCGGCAATGTGGATGAACTCAGGTCGTTGATGATGGTTATCGTCAGACTGGGTTATCATGAGGTTGATATGAATTGGGGATGTCCTTTTCCTCTTCTTACTAAACGGCATAAAGGTGCCGGTCTCTTGTCTGTCCCAGATGAAGCCAAGCGAATATTAAATGCTTTATCCGATTATCCTGACATTCGTTTTTCTATAAAGATGCGCCTTGGCATGACTTCTTTCGACGAAGGAATAGCTTTGGCTACATCTCTCAATGAAGCTCCTTTGTATCAAATCACTGTACATCCGCGTGTAGGTATACAACAGTATAAGGGTGAGGCCGATTGGGATGCCTTTGCCCATTTTGTTGATCGGTGTCGTCATCCGTTGGTTTATAACGGCGATATACAAAGTATAGAAAATATTGAACAGTTAACCGGCCGATTTCCTACAATAGCAGGAGTGATGATTGGTCGGGGATTATTGTCACGTCCATCGTTGGCGGCGGAATATAAGACTGGAAAAAGATGGAGTGAACAACAGTTACGGGAAGGGGTACGTCGGATGCATGATATTATTTATTCATACGAATCGTCTGTTTGTCAGGGAGAAGTTCAACTCCTTTCTAAAATGCAATGCTTTTGGGAATATCTGTCTCCTCAGATTGATAAACGAACATTCAAGCGACTGACCAAATGCACCAAACTGAAAAACTATCTGGAAGCCGCAAAAGACATTTAGTATTAAAGACCATATTGTATGTGACAATTATTACGCGCTTCGATGATTGGATGGTATTAAGCTTATTTAATTTTTTGTTAACTTAGATCTACGTTAGTAATTGAATGATTGACCTGTAGTGCGTATGCACCATTTGGAATGTTTCGTTTACGAAGAATGTAGGCTGTCGTTTGTTATATATAATCTGATATATATAATGTAAGGAATCAGGTAGGATGAAGAATTTACAATGAGTAACAATTTTATAAATTATAAATCGTGAATTTATCCTTTTGGCTGATTTTTGAAGTTTATGCCTTTATGATAGATGATAATTCAGCAATTTTGCTTTCCTTTGCGAAAAATTTTAGATAACGTGAATCTTATCATCGAGCAAGGAAACACATTGGTCAAAGTGGCTATATACGATAAAGGGCAGATGCTGATTTCAAGTGTATATCGCGAATTTGACAGAGAAGCGGTTGCCGTTCTTTTTGAGCAGTATCCGTTGATAAATGGTATTTTTTCGACAGTGGTTGAGAGGAACGAGTATTTGATTTCTTATCTGAACGAACATTTGCATCGTTTTTTCTTTTTGGATGAAACAGTGGCATTGCCTATTCAAGTACAATATGTAACGAAGGCAACATTGGGACAAGATAGGGTCGCGGCGGCGGTCGGTGCCAATTTTCTTCAACCGAACAGAGATGTTTTGGCGATCGATGCGGGAACAGCTATTACATATGAATTGATTGAGGCTTCAGGCAATTATTTGGGAGGAAATATTTCTCCCGGTATGGATATGCGTTTTAGAGCATTACATCAGTTTACGCAAAAGCTACCAATAATAGTTGAAAAGAATGAAGTTCCCTTTGTGGGAACAACGACTGAGACAGCTATTCGAGCGGGTGTTGTGAATGGTATTGTTTATGAAATGGATGGATATATTGATCGTCTTCGGCTAAAATATCCTAACCTTTTTGTTTTTTTAACAGGAGGCAATTCGTTTTATTTTGTGGGACGATTAAAAAACCCCATCTTTGCAGACATTAATTTAGTGTTGACAGGATTAAATAGGATCTTAGAGTATAATGTTGAGAATTAATAAGCTATTGATAATGGGCGCTTTTGCTTTTATTTGTGTGTCAATGATGGCACAAAATAATACCAATTCGCCATATACTCGCTATGGTTATGGCGATTTAGGTGATCGCTCATTTGGAGCCGGTCGAGCAATGGGAGGTGTAGGTATTGGTTTGCGTTCACCTTTGCAGATAAATCCATTAAACCCAGCTTCATATAGCTGCATGGATTCGATGACGTTTATTTTTGACTTCGGAGTTGCTGCTCAACTTTCGCAGTTTGATGATGGAAATAGTCGTCAACATGATAAGAATGGGAATGTAGAATATATGGCGTTGCAGTTTCCTATCTCTCGTCGGCTGGCTGTGAGTGCAGGTTTACTTCCGTACTCATATGTCGGTTACAAATTTGGAGTCGTTCGCTCGAGCAGTGATGTTACTTATACAGAGTCATATAATGGAACGGGCGGATTAACCGATTTCTATGGTGGTGCTTCGTTTGATATTTGGAAAAAACGTTTGGCTGTCGGTGCAAATGTGGGCTTTTTATTTGGAAACATATTGCATAGTCAGGTGATAACGATGAGTGGAGAATCGACAGGTGCATATAATACCTCTAGAAGTGAGGAATTGAGAGTACGCGATCTGAAATTCGATTTTGGTATACAGTATACCCATCCGATTAGTAAGACTGAGCATTTAACGTTCGGTGCTATATTTTCACCTAGAAAAAACTTGCATGCGAAGTCATATAATTCGACAGTAGCTTATGTGTCTTCAACAACAGGTGAAACGCTTAGTTCAGATACGATAACAGATAAAGATTTTTCTTTACCGAATACATATGGAATAGGTGTTTCTTATGTAAAACAAAATAAATTAACGTTAGCAGTTGATTTTTCTTATGAAAATTGGAAAAAAATGCCTTACTTTGGCGATGAAAATCGTTTTAATAATGAATATAAGATTGGGGGCGGTTGTGAATATATCCCGAACTATCAGAGTAAAACCTTTTTCAATAGGATGAAGTATCGCGCAGGCGTTCATTACAATAATTCTTATTTGCGTATGAATCAAACAACGGCTAATCCTGAAGGAAATAGTTATCATGAGATTGGAGCAAGTTTGGGATTCGGATTACCGTTGATTGATAATCGTTCTTTTCTTAACATATCTTTGGAATATGTTAAGAAAAATCCGGAAGTTAAGACAAATATGATTGATGAACGGTATTTCCGTTTTACATTGAATTATACGTTTAATGAATTTTGGTTCTTCAAGAGAAGAGTTGAGTAGTAAGAAAGTAGCGTTTATAAAAACAATGTGATAATTAAAGTAGTTAACTTTATATAATTGAAAATAGATATGAAAGTCAAAGTTTTAGGATTGGCTATCGGATGCGCGATGATGTCATTCGGAGGATATGCACAGAAAGGTGTAGATTCCGGAACGCCATTTGGTCATGGTGAGGATAGTGTACGTTGTGTAACAAACATCAGTTTGTTCGTTCCGTATGCTAAGTCTGGTAATTTCAAGGACGCGTATGAGTTTTGGAAGAAAGCTTATGATGAATGTCCGGGTGCACACAAGGATATTTATCTGTATGGCGCCAAAATTTATGGCTGGCAGATCTCTAATGCAAAAGATGCTGCAAAGAAAAACGCTCTTATTAACGATTTGATGTCAATGTATGATAAGCGTATCAAATATTTTGGCGATGATCAGCGTTATGGCAAAAATTGGATTATTGCTCATAAACTGCAGGATTATGTACAATATATGGGTGATGCCGTCGACAATAAGACTATCTATGATTGGTCAAAGGGCGCTATGGACGAGTTTGGTGAGGATACTGAATCGGGAACGGTCAGCATGTTCGCTTTTGCATCTTTGAAATTGATGCAGAAAGATCCGAATCTCAAATCTCAATATATTCAGGATTATCTTAAATGTTCAGCCATTTTTGAAAAACAGTTGAAAGATGCTCAGACAGCAAACAATGATAAATTAGTAACTGCTTTGAATGCATATAAGTCTACATTAGATGTTGCGTTTGCAAACAGCGGTGCAGCTGATTGTGAAACCTTACAGAAAATGTATTCGTCGAAGGTTGAAGAGGTAAAGAACGATCTGCCTAAATTGAAAGAGATTATCTCTTTGTTGAGACGAGTTCGTTGTCAGGAAATAGATGCTTTTTATGCTGCCGGAGCTTATGCTTATAAATTCGAACCGAGTGCTGACGCGGCCTTGGGTATTGCAAAGCAAGCTGTAAAGGTTAAAGATTATGATAAAGCTATGCAGTACTTCGAAGAAGCTGCAAAGATGGAAACAGCCAATAAGGAGAAAGCTGAGGATTATTACTTGATTGCAGTCCTTTCTTATGAACAAGGCAACAACTCTAAATCAAGACAATATTGCTTGAAGGCTATTGAAACAAATGGTTCTTATGGTGATCCTTATATTTTGATTGGAAACTTATATGCAAAATCTGCCAGATCAATTTATCCTGATGATCCTGTATTGGCAAAAGCTGTTTATTATGCAGCAATCGACAAGTTTGAGAAAGCAAAAGCTGTTGATTCAAGTTGTGCTGCAGAAGCAAATAAGTTGATTTCTACATATCGTGCTCACTTGCCTTCAACGGAAGAAATTTTTATGCATCCGGATTTGGATAAGGGTAAACCATTTAGAATCGGAGGTTGGATAGGTGAGACTGTTATTGTCAGATAATAATGACAGTGAACCGTTTTCTGGTAAAGACAAATAAGAAAGGCATAATAACTATCTTTATGGTAGTTATTATGCTTCTTTCGTTTTGCGCATCATGTAGTAAGGGGAAAAAAGAAATTGTAAAACTTAAGTTTGATCCTGAAAAGAGTTTTACTGTTAGGACGGAAAACGTATCAATGCTTATTTCCGATTCCGGAATTACACGATATCGGTTGGTATCGAAATTATGGCTGATTTTTGATAAGGCAAAAGAACCTTATTGGTTTTTTCCTAAAGGGCTTTATGTGGAAAAGTATGATACTCTATTTCATACTGAAGGATATATCAAAGCTGATACAGCATATAATTATTCAAGAAAGCATTTGTGGAAACTGGTGGGGAATGTAAAGATTGTCAGTTTACAAGGCAGTAAATTTGAAACTTCTCTTCTATATTGGGATCAAAGAGAAGCCAAGCTCTATTCTGATAAGTTTATGAGAATTCAAGAAGTTGATAAAATTATAACCGGAGTAGGGTTTGAATCAAACCAGGAAATGACCGATTACCGAATATTTAATTCGACAGGGGAATTTCCCGTGAACACATCTCCTTCTGATTCAGCTAAAGAGGGTAATATACCTGATTCGGTTTTGATAGGGACAAGGCATTTTTAATTAAGGCTGAATATTGTGAACTCGCTAATTTACATACTTATTTCGTTGTTTTTCTCTGCCTTTTTTTCGGGAATGGAGATCGCTTTTGTGTCTTCAAATAAACTCCGTTTTGAGGTGGATAAGGAAGATAAAAAATTGACCTCACGAATTTTGGATGTGTTTTATCGTAACCCGAGTCAGTTTATTTCAACGATGTTAGTTGGGAACAATATTGCTTTGGTTATTTACGGTTTGCAGATGGCTATTCTGCTTGAACCTTATATTGCCAGACTCGCTAGTAATGAAGCAATGATTGTTTTTTTTCAGTCAATCATATCAACTATACTGATTTTATTTGCAGGAGAGTTTATTCCCAAGACTATTTTTAAGTTGAACCCGAACTTTTCACTCAAACTATTCTCCATTCCTTTATACATTATATATATTCTATTATATCCCATATCCAGATTTTGTTCATTATCTTCTTATTTGATTTTGAAGATGCTGGGCGTGAAGAATGTTTCAGCTTATAACCAACACCCCTTGGGAAAAATTGATTTGGATTATTTTATCCAGAAAAGTATAGAAAACGCACCTCAAAACTCAGGAATGGATACGGAAGTAAAGATATTTCAGAACGCTCTCGATTTTTCGGATGTTCGTTTGCGTGATTGTATTGTTCCGCGAACCGAGATTGTGGCATGTGATAAAACTGTTACCATAGAAGAACTTCGTACTAAATTTGTGGAGACAGGTCTTTCAAAGATTGTGGTTTATAATGAAAATATTGATGATATCATCGGATATATACATTCATCGGAGATGTTTAAGAATCCATTGAATTGGACGCAAAGTATCTGTACGGTTTCTATTGTCCCTGAAACCATGGCAGCCAGCAAGCTGATGAAACTTCTGATGCAGGAGAAACGTAGTCTTGCCGTTGTAGTCGATGAATTCGGTGGAACTGCGGGTATAGTTACTTTGGAGGATCTTGTAGAAGAAATATTCGGAGAAATAGAAGATGAACATGATGTGAAGACGGTTATATCAAAGAAAGTTGGAGAAGATGAGTATTTATTATCTGGGCGCGTTGAGATTGATACATTAAATGAAAAATTTGATTTGAATATTCCTGAATCGGATGATTATGTGACTATCGCAGGATTTATACTGTTTCATTATCAGGATTTTCCGAAGCCGAATGAGTCGGTAGTTATAGATAAATATACATTTAAAATCATAAAAGTAACGGCAACGAAGATTGAGTTAGTAAGAATGAAAATAGCGAAATAATAAAAAAAAGTAGAGAAACGGTGTTTTAATTCCTTTTTTTCGTATCTTCGTGGCCTTAAAGAATGGATAATAATATAAAAAAAAAAGATAAAGTAAATGGCTACGCTGGAAAAAATCAGAAGTAAAGCGGGGTTGCTTGTATTCATTGTAGGTTTTGCATTACTCGCTTTCATTTTGGGAGACTTTTTTAACTCTGGTTCTACTTATTTCAGACAATCTCAGGAAAAAGTTGCTGAAATTGATGGTAAAGTTGTGAAAATTCATGAATATCAGGATCTTGTGGATGAGATGACTGATGTTTACAAATCGCAATCAGGAACAAACAATATTCCTGAAGAGTATCAAACGCAGATTCGTCAGTCGGTATTTGATGGATTGGTACAAGATGCTGTGCTTGAAAAAGCAACAGCAAAGTTAGGATTACAGATTACTCCTGAAGAATTATTTGATATGGTTCAGGGTGAAAATATCTCTCCGGTTATTCAGCAGATGCAAATGTTTGCTAATCCGCAGACAGGTATGTTTGATAAAGCTGCTTTGCTTCGCTTTCTTAAGGTGATTGAAAGTGATAAGAATACGGCAGGTATGTCAGCAGATCAGCAGAGTGAAATCCAAAAAGCACGTCAATTCTGGATGTTTTGGGAAAAAAATATTAAACGCCAGCGTTTGGAAGAAAAATATGTAACTTTACTTGGTAAAGCTGTTTCAGCAAATAAACTGGATGCAAAAGACGCTTTTCAGGGTTCGGCAGTCAGCTCTAATATCGTTTACGCGATGCAACCGTATTCAACAATTTCCGATTCAACTGTTACTGTCAGCAAGAGTGAGATCGAAAAATTGTATAATCAGCGTAAGGAAATGTTTAAGCAAAAGGAAGGGCGAGTTATTAAATATGTAGCTGTAGACATCCGTCCAAGTAAAGACGATTATGACAAGGCTTCCGCAACAATAGAATCAGTAAAGAAAGACTTGGCTTCTGCTACAGATAAAATTGCTGATATCGTCAATGAGAACTCAGAAGTTCAGTATGTTGACGCATTTTTTACCGAAAAGGCATTAGACGATCAAATGAAGCAGTTTGTTAAAACAGCCAATGTGGGTGATATTTATGGTCCGTCATATGAAAATGACAAATACAGACTCTTTAAGTTAGTAGATAAGACAGTAGGTCCTGATTCAGTTAAAGTAAGTCATATTATGCTTTCAGGTGCTGATGATGCAACATTGAAATTAAGAGCGGATAGTATTATTAAAGTATTGAAGAGCGGAGGTGACTTTGCTGCTTTGGCAAAGCAATTTTCTTCAGATCAGGCTGCAGAAAAAGGTGGTGAGTTGGGTTGGTTTACAGAGGCTACGGCTCTAAGAGCTTTGAATGACGATTTTAAGAAGACTATCTTTTCAACTCCTGTAAATGATTATGCAATTGTAAAATCGATGTATGGCACACATATCGTTAAGGTTACTGATAAGACGGCCAGTGTAAGCAAATATAAGATTGCTGATGTTGATATGGCTGTATCTGCCAGTTCAAAAACTTATGGCATAATCTACAATAAATTAAATCAGTTTGTTACAAAAAATAATGATCCTAAAGGTTTGGAAACGGCAGCAAAAAAAGCCGGATACAGTGCATTTTCTAATGTGACTATTAATAAAACCGATGAAACGATCGGCAATATAAAGAACTCACGTCAGGTTATTCGATGGGCATTTCAAAATGATAAGGGTAAGCTTTCAGAAATTTTCGAATGCAGTGATAAGTTTGTTATTGCAGCGGTTGAAGGAAAACTGGCTGAGGGTTATCGTTCTTTAGCCTCTGTTACTCCATTATTAAAGGCAGAATTAGTGGCTCAAAAGAAGGGAGAGATGATAGTGAAGAGTTTAGCAGATAAGAAACTTACTACTTTGGAATCATATGCTCAGGCAATGAAGGCAAATATAGATTCTGTTAAGTTTGTTAGTTTTGCGACTCCCCGTATTGCCGGAATTGGTGTTGAACCTAAACTGAATGCAATGGTTTCTTTATTGAAACCTAATGAGATAAGCGCTCCTGTTGCAGGTAATAATGGCGTATATGTATTTCGTATAGTTGATCAGAATAAGGATTTGAATGGCTTTGATGAGGTCGCTGAACTGAAAGCTCTTAATTCATCGAATATGTATCGTGTAGGTTATCAGGCTGTTCAGTCGTTGATGGATAAAGCGAAGGTTGTTGATAACCGAATTCGTTTCTATTAATTGAGATTGAAATATTTGATTAACATATTTAAAGCCATCGGACAGTAAGTTCGATGGCTTTTTTGTATTTTTGTATGTTAAATATAAGTACACGAAATATGGATGGGAAGAAACGATTATTAGGGATGACGCTTAATGAACTGAAATCTGTGGCAAAAGAATTGGGATTACCTTTATATGCTGCAAAGCAGATGGCAGATTGGTTGTATAAAAAACGAGTGACTTCTATAGCGGCTATGACCAATATTGCTGCTTCCAAAAGAAATTTGCTTGATGAACGGTATGACGTGGGAGCAATATCTCCCGTCGATAGTAAGGAATCTGTGGATGGAACGGTAAAATATCTTTTTTCTGTTGATGAAAATCATTTTGTTGAGTCTGTTTATATTCCTACAGACGATAGGAATACTCTTTGTGTCTCTTCACAAGTGGGTTGCAAGATGAATTGCCTATTTTGTATGACGGGAAAAATGGGTTTTGTTCAAAACCTGACAGCCAATGAAATATTAAATCAAATACAGTCATTACCTGAATTCGACTCGCTGTCAAATGTTGTGTTTATGGGAATGGGTGAACCTCTTGATAATGTAGATGAATTATTTAAGGTACTTGAGATTTTGACTTCATCTTACGGCTATGCATGGAGTCCGAAGCGAATTACTGTTTCAACGATAGGCACTACAAAAGGATTGCAACGTTTTCTTGATGAAAGTCAGTGTAATCTGGCTATCAGTCTTCATTCTCCATTTGGGAATGAACGCTTGTCGTTGATGCCTGTTGAAAAGGCTTTTCCGATAAATGAAATAATAGAGAAGGTAAAACAATATGATTTTGCCCATCAGCGGCGTATCTCATTTGAGTATATTGTTTTTAAAAATTTGAATGATGATTTGAGGCACGCACGCGGATTGATAAAACTGTTGAAAGGTTTTCCTTGTCGTGTTAATTTGATTCGTTTTCATGCTATACCGAATGTTCCCCTTCAAAGTTCGGATATTCAGAATATGGAAGTGTTTAGAGATGCATTAAATGCTGCCGGTATTATTTGTACGATTCGTGCTTCGCGTGGTGAAGATATATTTGCTGCTTGCGGCATGCTTTCTACGGTAAAACAGCAACAAAAGGAATAAATGCCGCTATATTTGAAAGAAAAAGCTTATATTTGTCTGATGAAATAAATAAATACTTGCGAATATGAAAACACGTTCATTATTGTTTGGTTTATTGTCACTTTTGTTACTAGCGATGGAAGGTTGTGGTTCGGGTCCGGTAACACACAATGCAACAGGCATGATCTATGAAGTTGTGGTGGTTATGGATAAAGCGGCTTGGACTTCTCCTGCCGGCGAGGCCATTAAGGCGCAATTACATTCTGATGTGCCAGGATTACCTCAATCTGAAGCTTCATTTAAAATTACATATTGTACTCCTGGTCAATTTAACAATTTACTTACATATGTTCGTAATATTTTGATCGTAAAGATTGATAGTTCGCAATACACAAAAGTTTCATTGAAAGCTGAGCGTGATCGTTATGCGAAAAATCAGGTTGTTATGGTTATGAATGCTCCTTCAATAGAATCTATTGTTGAACATATGCAAACACATCCTACGTCGATAATAGATTATTTTAATCAGGTTGAAATCGATCGTATGATAAATATTTATAGCTCACAATATAGTTCATTGGTTATGAAACATGTTAAAAAAGCGTTTGATATTCAAATTAAAGTGCCAGCTGATATGAATTCCTATCGAGATACGACAAATTTCTTTTGGGCGTCCAATGATGCAAAGATAGGTCGTACCGATCTGCTTGTTTATACTTTTCCCTATAAGGATAAGAATACATTCACGGCCGATTATTTGATTGCTAAACGTGATTCAGTTTTGAAACAGAATATTTTGGGAGTATTCCCGAACTCGTACATGAAGACTCAGAAGATTGGAATTACATATACTCCTTTGACGTTGAGCAATGGTAAATATTGTGGAGAACTTCGTGGGCTTTGGGAGATGCAGGGAGATATGATGGGTGGTCCGTTTGTCAGTCATATTCGCTTGGATGAAAAGAATAACCGTATTGTTGTTGTTGAAGGCTTTGTATTTGCTCCTGAAACCAATAAACGCAATTATATTCGTCGTATTGAAGCTGCTTTATATACACTTCAGTTACCGGGCGAATTTGTAGAACAACCGGTAAAAAACAAGGAGAGAAAAAATAAATAGAAGAAATGGAAGAACGATTGATTAAAGTAGGAATTACTCAGGGAGATATCAATGGCATAGGATATGAGGTTATTTTGAAAACTTTTGGAGATGCCAGGATGGAAGAACTCTGTACTCCCATCATATATGGGTCATCTAAGATTGCAGCTTATCATCGGAAAGTGCTTGATTTGCCACCTGTCAATTTGAATACAATTACTCAAGCTGAAGAGGCCGTCTCGGAAAGAGTGAATATTATCAATTGCATAAGTGATGACACGAAAGTGGAATTGTCTCAGTCAACCGAAATAGCCGGGGAAGCATCATACGCTTCGCTAGAAGCGGCAGTGTCCGACCTCAAAAGAAATGCGGTGGACGTATTAGTAACAGCTCCGATTAATAAGCATAATATTCAAAATCCGACTTTCCATTTTCCTGGACATACTGAATATTTGGAAGAATGTTTCAGTAATGCCAGTCATAAAGCTTTGATGATATTAATGAAAGGTGAGTTGCGCGTAGCTTTAGTGACGGGGCATATTCCTCTTTCTCAGGTTGCCCCAAAGATTACTGCCGATAATATAGTTTCGAAACTGCATATCTTTAATCAATCATTGAAACAGGATTTTGCTATTATTCGTCCGCGGATAGCTGTTCTTTCTTTGAATCCTCATGCGGGAGACGATGGTTTACTTGGAAAGGAAGAAAAAGAAATAATTATTCCAGCAATGCAAGAAGCAGAAAAGCAGGGCGTTATGTCTTTTGGCCCTTTCGCGGCTGACGGTTTTTTTGGTTCAAGAATGGATGAAAAGTTTGATGGAGTATTAGCAATGTACCATGATCAGGGTTTAGCTCCATTTAAGGCTTTAGCTATGGATGATGGTGTGAATTACACAGCTGGATTATCGATTGTGAGAACCTCTCCGGCACATGGCACTGCATATGATATTGCGGGCAAGAACCAGGCTTCAGAAGAATCATTTCGTCAGGCTGTATATGCAGCTCTGGATATATTCCGCAACCGTATTCGCTATAAGGAAGCGACAGCAAATCCGTTACGCAGGCAATATTTTGATAAAGGCGGCGATAATGAAAAGCTGGATTTGACGAAAGATGATGATGCAGATACATTATAATTGTTTCCTTATGTAATCTTTTTCATATACAAAAAGTTTGTGTAAGTTTGCAATTTCAAAGAATGTAAAAAATATGTTTAAGGATAAAACAATCGTATATACGTCTGGAACTTTTGATATGTTCCATTATAATCATTTGAGGATGATTAATTATGCACGTAGCCTGGCTGATATATTGATAGTTGGCGTCAGTACGGATGAACTGGTCTCTTCATATAAGGCGAAACCTATTATCCCGTTTACTGAACGGTTGCAAATTATTGAGGCTTTAAAAACACCGGATATAGTGATTCCTCAACATACGCTGGATCATACAGAAATTGTAAAGAAACTGCATATTGATGCTTTTGTTGTTGGTGACGACTGGTATGGAAAATATGATTATCTAGAAGAATTAGGTGTACAAGTCTTTTATTTCCCGTATGGAACAGGTATTTCGTCTTCGAGTTTGAAGAAGACAATTCATGATTCTTATGAAGCAAATTTGAAATCGCAGCGACAAGCAAAGCCTGAATCGGTAGTTGGCTTTAGAGAAAAGTAAACAAAAGTGATGGAAAAATGTGTATTAATAACCGGTGGAACGAAGGGAATTGGGAAGGCTGTCGCTTTATGTTTGGGAAATTTAGGTTATCACTTGATACTAACTTATGCTTCAGATACGGAAGCAGCTGTTCTTTTCTGCTGCGAATTACGCAATTCTGGAATAACGGTCGATATCGTACAAGCTGATGTTTCAAAAAGCGAGTCAATAGACTTGATTTCACAGTTTCTTTCAAATGCGGGAATACATTTGGATGTGTTGATATTTAATGCTGGTTTGACTTGCAGAAAGTCTTTTGAGGAGCAGACGTTCGAAGAATGGAATCGGGTGTTTTATGCTAATGTCCATTTTCCAGTATTTTTGCTGCAACGCATTGTTAGTCAAATAAATGAAGGGGGATGCATAGTCTTTACTGGTTCGCTAATGGGAATAGAGCCTCATTCGGTATCGCTTGCCTATGGTGTGACTAAAAGTGCTGTACATGCTTTAGTGAAGAATCTGGTTAAATTTCTTTCACCATATCATCTTCGGGTGAATGGTGTGGCACCTGGCTTTGTGGATACCGAATGGCAGAAAACAAAACCAGTGGAAATCAGACATAATATTGAAAGTAAATTGTCGTTAGGTAGATTTTGTAAGCCGCAGGAGATTGCACAAGTGTATAAGATGCTAATAGAAAACAGTTATTTTAATGGTGATATAATTGTTGTTGATGGCGGTTATTCATATAAATAGAATATAATGAGTGATTTGGATAAGGAATATGAGGCTTCATTGAAATCATTGGAAACTGAGAATAAAATAGACCGAATCTTTTATCGTCCTATTGGTTTTGTGATTGCTCGCATGTTGAAAGGTACAGGCATTACGCCGAATATGGTGACGGTAGTTTCTATTTTTATTGGTGCTGCTGTGGGATTTTTTTTCTACCATGATAATTTGAGTTATAATATATGTGGTATTTTATTACTTATATTTGCAAATATATTGGATTGTGTTGATGGGCAGTTGGCACGATTGACAGGAATAAAATCCGCTATAGGACGAATATTGGATGGTTTTGCTGGTGATATTTGGTTCGCTTCAATATATGTGGCATTCGCTTTACGTTTGTCTCATGATTATGGTACATATTGGTTTTTTGCATTAGCTGTGATTTCTGGATTTTCACATCTTTTTCAAGCGAATATTACTGATTACTATAAAACGTTACATCTTTATTTTATCAGTAAAGATAAAGGAGCTGAGTTTCAATCATTGGAGCAAGTTCGTGCTTGTCATAAAGAAATGAAATATGGCATTAATAAGTTTTTTTATTTTTTGTATCGTGGTTATACTTTATTACAGGTAAAGGCTACTCCAGCTTTACAACAAATGTTAAGTTGCCTGCATAAGAAATACGGGGATGATATTCCAAATGATATTCGGATTGATTTTCGCCGGCAAAGTAAACGATTGATGCATTTGATAGATTTACTGACCTTTAATGGGCGTACAATTGTAATGTTTATTGTCGTTTTGATAGGCGAAGTTTGGATCTATTTTTTATATGAAATAGTTATTCTTAATGTAGTCTTATTTGTTTCTATGATAAGACATGAACATATCTGTACCTCATTTTGTAAGTGATATGAAGAAAACTGTACTTGATATTAATGACCTAAAAGAGAGATATTCGTTTTTCCGGTTGAGTTTTGGTCGTTTTATCGGCAATGTTGTTATGAAATGGCTTAATGTTGATAAAGTCAATGAAGTCCATGCCCATCATTGTGAGTTGAGAGGTTCCGCATTTACTACGGCAATACTTCAGGATCCATTGATTAATCTTAAATACAGAGTGCATAATAAGAAAATTTTGAATCATTTACCGGAAGGTGCTTTTGCAACGGTTTCTAACCATCCTATAGGTTCATTGGATGGGATAATCCTAATAGATATTTTTGCTTCCAGGCGCCCTGATTTTAAGGTGATGGTCAATGGCATTCTGACTCAAATAAGCGCTATGGGGGATAATTTTATATCTGTTAAACCTGATTCTAATAAGAAAGGTACGAATTTGAAGAATGTCAATGGCGTCAGATTATCTTTCCAGCATCTGTTGGAAGGACATCCAATGGGTTTTTTCCCGGCAGGAGGTATTTCCATGTATAATAAGAAAACAAAACAGATTCAAGATATGCCGTGGACGCATAGTGTTATTCGGTTAATCAGAAAATCCTGCGTACCTGTTTATCCTGTGTATTTTGATTTTAGAAATTCAAAATTCTTTTATTGGCTTGGTAGAATAGATTGGCGCATACGTACATTGCGTATTCCTACTGAAGCCTTTAATAAGCGCGGAAAGATAGTTGATGTATATATAGGGAATCCTGTTTCTGTAGAGGAGATAAAGAGTTTGGGGGATGATACAAGTTTTGCTGATTTTCTTTACAGGCGCACATATAATGCTAAAAATATAGTGTCTTAAATATAGCGTCATTTTAAGGGGATTTTGTAATTTTGACAGTTGAAACTGAAATAATAGCAGATTAAAAGAAGTGGTTATGATGGCGAAGATAGATGTGCAGCAGATTAAGCAACGGTTCGGTATTATTGGTAATAATCCGGCATTGAATAGAGCCCTAGATATAGCACTGCAGGTTGCTCCCACAGATTTATCTGTTCTTATTACCGGAGAAAGTGGAGTTGGAAAAGAAACCTTTCCTCAGATTATTCACCAAAACAGTCCACGCAAGCATGGCCAATACATAGCAGTTAACTGTGGAGCGATTCCTGAAGGAACTATTGATTCCGAATTGTTTGGACATGAGAAAGGGTCTTTTACAGGAGCTCTGTCTGATAGGAAAGGCTATTTTGAGGTAGCTGACGGAGGCACTATATTTTTGGATGAGGTAGGAGAACTACCGGTTCCAACGCAAGCACGACTTCTTAGGGTTCTTGAAACAGGTGAGTTTATACGTGTAGGATCTTCAAAGGTTCTTAAAACAAATGTTCGAATTGTGGGTGCTACAAATGTAAATTTGACTCAGGCTGTTACTGAAGGAAAATTTCGTGAAGATTTGTTCTATCGTTTGAATACAGTTCCGATACAAGTTCCTCCCTTACGGGATAGAGGTGAGGATATTCTTTTATTGTTTAGAAAATTTGCAAACGATTGTGCAGAAAAATATAGAATGCCATCTATTCATTTGGATGAAGAATCACGGCAACTGCTTTTATCGTATACTTGGCCGGGAAATGTTCGTGAATTAAAAAATATAACCGAACGTATTTCGGTTATTGAAGAGACTAGGGATATTAATGCTGCAATATTAAAATTGTATTTGCCAAACTTTTCTATTGAAAAGTATCCGGTATTGCTTAGGCAAAGCAGTGGACAGAAAGTCTTTAATGATGAAAGAGAAATTCTTTATCAGGTACTTTTTGATATGAAAAAGGATGTGAACGATTTAAAGAAACTTGTTCATGATATTATAGGAGGAAAGGTTCCTGTTGTGTCTGATGATGCCACTCAGTCTTATACTCCTATACATTCTACGACTACGGTGCAATCAGTACAATCACCTATACAGGATGCTGAAACGATTTTGGAAGACGAACCTCTTTCTTTGGAAGAAGTTGAGAAGGACATGATTAAAAAGGCTTTGGAAAAGCACAATGGAAGGAGAAAGAATGCTGCTGCCGATTTGAAGATTTCTGAACGTACGCTATATAGAAAGATTAAAGAATATAATTTGGAATGATTAGAGAAATTAAAATTGGACTTGTGTGCTGCATGCTAAGTATATTTGCTTCTTCATGCACAATCTCCTATAAACTTAATGGAGCGTCAATTGATTATACGAAGACTAAGACGATCTCGATAAAGGATTTCCCTAATCAGGCTCCATTGGTGTATCCACCTCTTGCTCAAAAGTTTACGGAAGAATTGAAAGATATTTATGTGAGACAAACACGATTGCATTTTGTGAATAATAATGGAGATCTGGAAATGGAAGGAGAAATAACAGGGTATGACTTGACTCCATTAGCCGTTAAGGAAAACGCTTATGCATCACAGACTAAATTGACAATGACCGTAAGAGTCCGCTTTACAAATAGAGCGAATCCGACCAAAGATTTTGAACAGAGTTTTTCTGCAAATCGTGATTTTGATGCGACTCAAATGTTGCAGGATGTACAGGAATCTTTATCAAAACAGATGATACAAGAAATTGTTGATCAAATATTTAATACAACCGTAGCTGATTGGTAATGTAATGAATGCGGAGGCCATATATCAGTTGATTGACGATATCAATTTGCTTAATGAAGAGACGCTGCCTCGTCTTAAGCAGATAATTGACGAATATCCTTATTTTTCTGTTGCAAGAATGCTTTATTTGAAAAATATGGCATTAATGAAAGATATGCGTTTCAGCGTGGAATTAAAGAATCAGTCAATATATATACCGGATCGTAAAAAGTTGTTTTATCTGATAGAGGGCGAACGCTATGAGTTGCCTCCAATTAAAGAAAATGATCTGGATACAGATGAGAATGCGTTTTCTTTAATTGATGCTTATTTGTCTAGCCGTAAAAATAATGGAGATAGTGCCACTGAAGCTTCTTTACTTATTTCACCTTCAGTTTCGTCTGATTATATTTATTGGTCCCTTACTAAGGAAAATGAAAAAGAGGAAAAATTGTTTTCACCCAAACTCCAGCATCAAGATCTGATTGATTCTTTTCTAGAAGAAGAGGGAGGCAAATCTTCTACTTTACAATTGAACTTGGATAGAGAATATGATCATCAAATATCGGATAGAGGTACGGATGAAAAAGATGAAGAGACCTTGAAGCCTTTAAGTGATTCGTGCTTTACAGAAACTTTGGCTCATATTTATGTTAAACAAAGGAGATATGACAGAGCTTTGCAAATTATTAAAAGCTTAAGTTTGAAATATCCGGAAAAAAATATTTACTTTGCAGACCAATTTAGATTTTTGGAAAAACTGATTATTAACAATAAAAAATAGAACAACAATGTATGCATTTATTTCTATCTTGATTCTGATCTCGTCAATCCTTTTGGTATTGATTGTATTAGTTCAGAATTCCAAAGGAGGCGGATTAGCTTCAGGATTTTCTTCTTCTAATCAAATTATGGGTGTACGCAAGACTACAGACTTTTTGGAAAAAGCTACATGGACATTAGCGGGTACGCTTGTCGTATTGTGTGTGATTATTACCGCGTTTATACCTAAAGCTGGACAATCTACTCAATCAGAAATCAAAGAGCAGGTTAATAATGCTGTTTCTATAGATCCGAATACTGTCGCTCCGAATTTTGGAACAGCCCAACAAGCGTCAGGAAGCACATCAGCAGCTCCTGCTTCTCAGGCTCCTGCTCAACAGGCTCCTGCTAAGAAATAAAATCATTTTTATATGATATAAAAGGTACTCTCAAGGCTCAGAGTACCTTTTTGTTTCGGTAAATCACTATACGGGTATGGCAAAACGAATGAACAATAGAAACACTAATAACTCTAAACCTTCACGAGAAAGAAAAGTGAGTGTGAAAGAGGAAGGTTTGTTACTTCCTTTTTTATATAAGTTATTGAACGGACAAAGCAAAAGCTCTGTAAAATCGATGCTTGCTCATGGGCAAATAGTTGTCAATGGGAAAAAAACTACACAATTTGATGATCTTTTACATGTAGGTGATGAAGTGTCTGTTAATTATGGAAAGGGTACAGAAGAATTTAGTAATTCGTTGATGAATATTGTATGGGAAGACGATTATCTGATTGTGATTAATAAGAAAGAGGGGCTGCTCTCAGTATCAAACTCACATGTCCAGGAGCGTACGGCGTATCATATTTTAAGTGATTACGTCAAAAAAAAAGATCCTAGAAATAAAATTTTTATTTTGCATAGACTAGATCGTGATACATCCGGACTCATGATGTTTGCTAAAAATGTCAATATTCAGCATCATCTGCGTTCAACATGGAATGATTCTATAACACAACGCACATACGTGGCTGTCGTAGAAGGAAAACCGGATAAAGAATCGGACCTGCTTGTTTCAAATTTAATGGAAAACAAGCAGATGCAAGTATATGTAACCTCAAGCGGAGATGGAAAAGAGGCCATAACTCGTTATCATGTAATCAATAGCAATGGAAGATATTCATTGCTTGAACTTGATTTAGAGACGGGAAGAAAAAATCAGATACGTGTTCAGATGCAATCGATAGGACATCCCATTGCTGGAGATTATAAATATGGAGCAGAGACGAATCCTACAGGGAGGCTTATGCTTCATGCAAAAAGATTGTTTTTTATTCATCCGGTAACAGGTGAAGAAATGTGTTTTGAGACACGTATTCCGAATATGTTTTTATCATTAGTAAGATAAGGAGTAGATATGAAAAAATTTGTCCCTATTTTTTTGTTGACTATAGTCGCTGTCGTTGTACAGGCTCAGATTAGAGTTCCCGTGAAGTGGAAAATAAAATTAGAAGATTCTGGCACACCTGAAAAGGAAATAGTCTTTACAGCAACGGCTGAGAAAGGCTGGCATTTGTATGATCAGAATTTACCAAGTAAAGGTCCGGTATCTACATCTTTTACATTTGAAACATTGAAAGGAGTAGAGCTGGATGGAAAAGCAATGCCTTCAACTAAGCCGACGGTCGTTTATGATCCTTCATTTGCTATGAACTTACGTTGGTATACAGGGACAGTTTCTTTCACTCAAAAGATTAAGGTTACTGACCCCGCAAAATTTAAGATAGAGGGGGCGGTTGAATTTATGGCATGCAATGATGAAACCTGCTTGCCTCCGGATCAGGTGAGTTTCTCATTTGGCAGAAAGAGTATTAAGATGACCACTTTTGCAGAAACATCAGCGGCCGACACTACGAACCTTATGAGTGTTGATACAATTCAAAATGTAGCTAATGTAACAGATATAGGCGATTCTTCTTTAGATACGACACGATCTGCTAATGCAGTTTCACGTGCAGCAATCCCGAATGAATTAACGAATAACAGGTCCCTTTGGACTCCTGTGATAGATCAACTGAAATCGTTTGGAGATACTTCTGTATCTACTCCCGACACATCGTTGATGTTTATCTTTTTTGCCGGATTTGTCGGAGGTTTGATAGCTTTACTTACTCCATGTGTATGGCCGATGATACCAATGACCGTTAGCTTTTTTTTAAAACGAAATAAAAACCGGAAGAAAGCGATACGTGATGCAGTCACATATGGATTGTCTATAATTATTATTTATTTGGCAATGGGTTTGCTGATTACTGGAATTTTTGGTGCGAGTGCATTAAATGATTTATCTACTAATGCCATATTTAATATTGCGTTCTTTTTATTGTTAGTTTTATTTGCTGTATCGTTTTTTGGAGCATTCGAATTGGTTTTGCCTTCATCATGGACGAATAATATGGATAAGAAAGCCGATTCAACAACGGGATTGCTTAGCATATTTTTTATGGCCTTTACATTGGTGCTTGTATCATTTTCATGTACGGGACCAATTATTGGTACATTGCTTGTTCAAGCCGCTTCAATGGGGTCTGTTGTCGGACCAGCTGTCGGGATGTTTGGTTTTGCTTTGGCATTATCTATCCCATTTAGTGTGTTTGCTATTTTTCCGAATATTATGCAGAATATGCCTAAATCCGGGGGATGGTTGAACTCTGTAAAAGTAGTATTGGGCTTTCTTGAATTGGCATTAGCTTTGAAATTTCTTTCAGTAGCCGATTTAGCATATGGTTGGCATATATTGGACCGCGAGGTATTTATTGTATTTTGGATAGTTATATTCTTCCTCTTAGGTTGTTATCTGATCGGGAAAATTAAGTTTGCTAACGATAGCGACCTGCCATATGTCTCAGTTCCAAGATTATTTATGGCAATTATCTCGTTTGGTTTTGCTATTTACATGGTACCCGGATTATGGGGTGCACCATTAAAAGCGATCAGCGCTTTTGCTCCTCCTTTGTATACTCAAGATTTTAATCTTTATAATAGTGAAGTACATGCTGCTTTTGACGATTACGAGACAGGTATGGTTTATGCAAAGAAGATGAACAAGCCTGTGATGATTGATTTCTCAGGTTATGGTTGTGTGAATTGTCGGAAAATGGAAGCTGCTGTTTGGACAGACCCAACGGTTAAGCATATTTTGGAAAACGACTATGTGTTGATTACCTTGATGGTTGACGATAAAACAAAACTACCTAATCCGATTATAGTAAAAGAAAATGGTCGTGACCGAAAACTGAAAACTATTGGTGACAAGTGGAGCTATTTGCAACGAAGTAAGTTTGGAGCTAATGCTCAGCCATTCTATATACTGTTGGATGGTGATGGTGATTTGCTGAGCCCTTCATATGCGTATAATGAAAATGTATCGAAATATGTTTTATTCTTACAAAAGGGATTGAAACGGTTTCAAAAGTAAAAGAGCAAAATATAATTATGGCAACAAAACAAGAGAAAATAGAGGCTTTCGGACGCCTGCTTGATATTATGGATGAATTACGGGAGAAATGCCCGTGGGACCGAAAGCAAACTAATGAGAGTCTTCGAACAAATACAATTGAAGAAACTTATGAATTGTGTGATGCCATCATGAAAGGTGACAATAACAATATAAAAAAAGAATTAGGAGATTTACTTCTTCATGTAGTTTTCTATGCAAAAATTGGTGAAGAAAAAAGTGCCTTTGACATCAAAGAGGTATGCGATGCCTTATGTCAGAAACTAATTTACCGGCATCCGCATGTTTATGGAAATGTTGAAGTGGATAGTGCAGGAAAGGTCGAACAGAACTGGGAACAATTGAAACTCAAGGAAAAAGGTGGAAATAAAACTGTTCTGGAAGGTGTTCCTGATTCACTTCCTTCTGTAGTGAAAGCTTATAGAATTCAAGATAAAGCTCGTAATGTGGGTTTCGACTGGGAACAACGTGAGCAGGTATGGGATAAAGTAAATGAAGAATTCAATGAATTGAAAGAAGTGATTGAAAGGTTGGATTCTGACAATATGGAGGCCGAATTTGGTGATTTATTTTTTAGCCTGATAAATGCTGCTCGTTTATATAGAATCAATCCCGATAATGCCTTAGAACGTACAAATCAGAAGTTTATTCGCCGCTTTAATTATTTGGAAGAGCATACGATCAGGCAAGGTAAATCCTTAAAAAATATGACATTAGCAGAAATGGATGAGATATGGAATGAAGCAAAAGCAAAAGGATTATAAAATTCAAAAAAAGGGAGTAAGCTTTTATCCTCTCTTTTGGTTCTTTATTTTCTATAGTATTATCTTCTCTGCTTGTGGAGATGATAAGAATCAAGAGATAGAGCAGAAACAAGACTTAAATAAGTATTTTGTTTCTGTAGGAAATACTTTGCATTTTGATCGGACTGCGATGGTGAAGAAACTGTCCGATATGAATTTCGGGCAGTTCTCATCATATGTTCCTTCCAATAGAGAAATATCAATGAATGTAGTCAATTATTTGACAAAAGATCCTCGAGGCAAAGAGGTTACTGCATCAGGTATTATAACTTATCCGTCAGACAATCAATTTAAGGGGGTGATTGTAAGTATGCATTATACTATTACTAAAAGCGATGAAGCCCCTTCTGTTGCATTGTTTACTCCAGAATCTCTATTGGCTTTTCGTGGTTATTTGGTTATATCTCCTGATTTTATCGGATTCGGGTCGACTTCAAATTTAGTACACCCATATCTACATGTCGAAAATACAGGTCGTGTAACTGTGGATATGGTATTTGCCGTTCGCGAGTATTTAGCTTCTGTTGGCATTAAGTTAAATAATAATTTGATAGTTATGGGATACTCACAAGGTGGGGCAGCGGCTTTGGCATTCCAGAAAATGGCAGAAGAACGATATTCAGACAAAATCTTCGTAGATCGTGTTTTTGCCGGGAGTGGTCCTTATGATTTGGTTGCAACATTCAATGAATTCTCACAAATAAATACAACCGCATACCCTTGTTCAATTCCTGATATTTTAATTGGACTTGATTATGGCGATAGTTTGCAACTCGATTTTTCAACGCTCTTTAAGGAACCTTTGTTATCACATTATAATGATTGGTATAATAGTAAGAAATATACTGCGAGCGAAATTAATAGTATGATTGGTTCAGACAAGATTAGTGATTTTTTGAATGAAAAACTCTTTGCATTGGATAATGGTACTTATGTAAAGATTTATAATTCTTTAGAGAAAAATAGTTTGATTGATTGGACTCCTAAGGCTCCGATTTATATGATTCATGCGGCTAATGATCATTATGTCCCTTATGTAAATGCTTTAAATGCTTATAATGCATTTAAAAAGAGAGGTTGTCAGGTCGAATTAGTGACTACACAATTGGATCATGGAGGGACAGTGCTTCCTTATGCATTGAAAATTCTGCAAGAATTGTAGATAGCTTTGAATGGTGATTTAATTAATAAATGAAGAACAAATGAAAAATTTTACATGCGTACAGGATTTGGGTGACTTGAAACAAGCACTCAATGAAGCTTTCGAGATTAAGAAAGATCGTTTTCAATTTACTGAGTTAGGAAAGAATAAGACGTTGCTAATGATTTTTTTTAATTCTAGTCTGCGTACACGTCTTTCAACACAAAAGGCAGCCATGAATTTGGGTATGAATACGATTGTGCTTGATGTTAATCAAGGGGCGTGGAAATTGGAAACGGAGCGTGGAGTAGTGATGGATGGTGATAAGCCTGAGCATTTGCTTGAAGCTGTACCTGTGATGGGTTGCTATTGCGATGTTATTGGCGTACGTTCTTTTGCTAAATTTGAGAATAAGGATGACGATTATAATGAAAAAATATTAAGTGAGTTTATTCGTTATTCGGGCCGTCCTGTTTTTAGTATGGAAGCTGCAACTCGTCATCCTTTACAGAGCTTTGCCGATTTGATTACAATTGAAGAATACAAGAAGACGAAACGTCCTAAAGTTGTAATGACCTGGGCTCCTCATCCCAAGTCATTACCACAAGCTGTTCCAAATAGTTTTGCTGAATGGATGAATGCCATGGATTATGAGTTTGTCATCACACAACCCGAAGGTTACGAGTTGGATCCTAAATTTGTTGGTCATGCTCAAGTTGAATACGATCAGAAGAAAGCCTTTGAAGGAGCCGATTTTATTTATGCTAAAAACTGGGCTGCTTATCGTGATCCCAATTATGGTAAAGTACTTAGTATGGATAGAAATTGGACGGTAGATGCCGAAAAAATGCTGTTAACTAATAATGCTTATTTTATGCATTGCTTACCCGTACGCCGTAATATGATTGTTTCAGATGATGTAATAGAAAGCCCTCAAAGTATTGTTATCCCTGAAGCAGCTAATCGTGAAATCTCTGCTGAAACAGTTTTGAAAAGGATTTTAATGGATTTGGAATAGTCTAGTGCTATTTCTTGACTAAAGTCAAAAGTAGTCACTTCTGATTGGGAGTGACTACTTTGTTATTATGCTATTTTTTTATATAGGCAAAAAAATAGTCTGTATGTTCTAAACATACAGACTGTCTCTTTTAACTTCACTGAAGTTGTCAACTTACTTTGCAGGAGCAGGAGCTGGTGTTTCAGCAGGAGCAGCAGCAGGAGCAGCTGTTGAATCAGCAGGAGCTGGTGTTTCAGCAGGAGCAGCTGGTTGAACTTCTTCTGTAGGAGCTGCTGTTTCAGCAGATTCAGAATTTTCAGCAGATTTGCTACCACAAGATGCAAAAGAAATAGCTGCGACAACAGCAGCGAATGCAATTAACTTTTTCATTTTTTTTTAATTTAAACGGTCTATAATTTCTTCTTTCTAAAACGGTACAAATGTATGCATTAATTTTATACGTGGTATAACATATCGCAGATTTTTTTTGAAAAAATATCTGTGTTAAAAGTCAACGAATTGAAATTCAATTTATTATATGTCATAGATATTCATCAGTTTAATATTATATAACAATTGAGTATTGTCCAATATATGAATACTCCTTGCATATTTTTAGTAATTGCTATATAAATACCTTTTGATACTTTTCTTTGGAGTTTTTTCAAACTCAGTTGGATAGAGTTGAATTTTTGATACCGCTTCATAAGGCGCGATCAATTTATTCAATTCCAAACGATTTTGTTCCATAATAATAGGCAGGTCTTCGTGAGAAATTCCCGTACTGTCAACCATATCATAATCAGGATACACCAATCCTATTAGTTTATCATTCTTCTCAATAATGATACTTTCCATTACACAAGGCAGGTTATTGAGTTTCGATTCTATTTCTTCCGGATAGATATTTTGTCCATTAGAACTAAGAATCATAGTCTTGCATCTACCACGAAGATAAATGTGATTGTTATGATCAATAGTGCCTAAATCACCTGTAAGGAACCAGCCGTCATCGGTAAATGCCTTAGCGGTAGCTTCTTCATTTTTGTAATATCCTTTCATTACATTCTCGCCACGTATTTGGATTTCGCCTACCTTATTATATGGGTCTTCAGAATCTATACGTGCTTCCATGATCCCTTTTAACACTTGCCCACAAGAACCGGGAATGTATTCATTGTTATGGTCATAACAGATTAATGGTCCGCATTCGGTCATTCCATATCCAATGGTAAATGGGAATTTGATTTTGTAAAGGAAATCTGTTACTTCCTGATTCATGGGCGCACCTCCAACAATAATTTCATGAACACGCCCACCCATTGCATCAATCAATTTTTTTCGAATTTGCGCATAAATACGTATATCGATCAGAGGAATATTTAGTGCCAGCTTCATTGTTGTTTTACTTAATTGAGGCAGTATCATCTTCTTGTAAAGCTTTTCAAGAATAAGAGGAACTGTTAGAATTAAGTTGGGCTTAACCTCCTCGAAAGCTTTGAGTAATATTTTGGGTGAAGGTGTCTTGCCCAGAAGGTAGACGTGGGCTCCTACAGCCATTGGAACCAGAAAATTAAATGCGCAGCTATATGCGTGTGCTAAAGGCAAGAAGCAAAGCTCACGTTCACTTTTGAATAAAACACCTAATTTAATGCCATATGAGACATTCCCCGCCAGATTATTACCGGTGAGCATAACGCCCTTGCTGAATCCGGTAGTTCCTGACGTATAGTTTAAGGATACTACTTCCTCATTGCTTTTCTCCGCATATTTGATATCTTCTTTGCTAAACCCTTTTGGATATTTGTCTTTCATCTTCTTGTCCATTTCGCGTAGTATTTTCTGGATGTTTTCTCCATCGCGTTGATGCAGACAGCGGAAATCGGATAAAGAAAAGACCCCTCTTGTCTCTTCTATTTTATCTTCTTCCAGCGAATCCCAAACGCGATCGCTCACAAAAAGAAATGTAGAGTCGGAATGATTGATGATATGATGAATATCATTCGGGTTGAAATCTTGAAGAATCGGAACGATAACGGCCCCATATGTGATTGTAGCCATGTATACAATACACCAGTGTGCACTGTCTTTTCCAACCAAGGCAATTTTATCGCCTTCTCTTATTTGGCATTCTTTAAAAAGAATATGTATCCGTGCAATTTCCTTGGCAATATCGCCATAAGTAAAACACTCACCTTCTTTACTATAGTTCGTTAATGCGGGGAGTTCCCAATTTTCTTTGAAACTCTTTTCGTAAAACTTGATAAAATTCTCTTGAATCATAGCACACTTACATGAAATTTGTGCAAAAGTAGGGACTCTTTTAGACATATACAAGAGAAAAAGTTGTGATTATGATTGTCAGTTAACAATTCTTTTCCAAATAAGAAAATGTACAAGAGTATGATGACTCCTGTACATTGGTATAAAGTATTATATGATAGCTTTTTAAATATTAGGCAGCGACCAAGGTGCTCTATATTCTTTACAAAGGTATCTGTCAGCCTCAGCATCGTGGAAACTTTTGCCATCCCAAGTAAGTTTCTTTCCTGTGCGGTATGCAATGTTACCTAGTTGAGAGAATTTTGCGATATGAGCTCCAATTTCAATACTTGCATTGCAGTTACGATTGCGCGATTTGATACATTCCAAATGGTTCTTTACATGCAGGTTAAGTCCGCCTTCGCCATATTGCTTTTTTAGAGGAACCGCTTCCATCCGTGCTTTACCGTTCACTTTTTCGGGGATTACTTCCCATCCGTTGCGGTCAATGACCAATGTTCCATTTTCGCCCACGAATCCCAATCCATGGTTGCGTCCGTAAGCGCCATCGTCAATACCTATAGCATGATCCCACAAAACAGTGAATCCATCGAAGGTGTAGACTGTTTGTAGTAGATCCGGTGTTTCGCAAGCATCATCCGGATATCCGAATTTTCCACCTGAGGCCATAATTGATTTAGGAGCTGTAACATTCATTCCATAAAGAGCATAGTCAAGCAGATGTACACCCCAATCGGTCATCAAGCCACCGGCATAATCCCAGAACCAGCGCCATGTGAAATGATATCGATTCCTATTGAATGCCCTTTCAGGAGCCGGCCCTAGCCACATTTCATAATCCACGCCGGCCGGAACGGCTTCATCCGGTCTTACCGGAATAGAAGGACACCATCCCTGATATGAAAATACACGAACGGTACGTATTTTTCCTAATTGTCCGCTATGAACAAAGTTCATGGCATCCTGCCAATGTGGGTCGCTGCGTTGCCATTGTCCGACTTGTACGACTTTATTGTATTTTTCGGCAGCGCGTACCATGATGTTGCATTCTTCAATGCTATTGCCGAGTGGTTTTTCGCAGTACACATCTTTTCCAGCTTCACAGGCTGAAGCTAACAATAGGCAATGCCAGTGGTCGGGCGTACCAATGATAACAACATCAATATCTTTATTATCGATTAGTTTACGCCAATCTTTGTACAGATTTTTGACTTTTTTCCCTGTGATTTTTTCTGTCTCTGCTGCACGGTTGTTCATTACATTTTCATCAACATCGCATAATGCAATACATTCAACTTCGGGATTGCGGAGAAAAGCTTTTAAATCTTCGAATCCCATGCCGTTGCAACCGATAAGACCCACATGGATCTTGTCATTTGCTCCTACCGCATCGTTACCTGCTTTGATGAAAAATGGACTCATTGTAAGTCCGGCACTCAGGAGAGTGGCTTGTCTGATAAAATCTCTTCGTGTAATCATGGAAATGTTTATTTTATTCACTCCCCAAATATACATATTAACTTGGGTAGTACAATAAAAAACGCTAATAAAAATATAAATGTATCGAATTTTCGGGAAAGGACATTACATTTGCATATTAATAATTGCTTTGAATTTTCTGGCATGTAATCTTTATCCGGTTATTTCAAGTTTCATTTTGGTTCCTTTTTTGTTTACCTATTGCTGGATAGCGTACTATCAACCTTAATAATAACTTTTGAAATGAAGCGGAGAACATTCAAAACAGTTTCTTAGTGAAAAATGGCTGGACAATAAAAAATATTAATAATGAAATTTGCACATCTGTTAGTTTGTATCGCATTCGGTATGACTTTAGTGTCGTGTATTCGCGATGAAGCACTTAATGCAGAAGCGGATATTGTGTCTTGTAAATTACCGGGAGATATTCTAAAGCGAGATCCGATTATTGAAAATACAAAAGTGACCATTACTGTTAATCCTGAGGCCAATCTGAAACATTTGGCTCCCGAATTCGAGTTGACGCCAGGTGCAACCATCTCGCCTGCCAGCGGGACGGCGCTTGATTTTAGTTTGCCTCAATATTATACGGTTACATCGGAAGATAAAAATTGGTCAAAGAAATATGAAGTAGTGTGTATTATGTCGGGATCGATTACAAATTATCATTTTGAAAATGTGAAAAGCTATGCAAATGCTTTATTAAAATATTCGTATGATATCCTATTCGAGAATGACGAAAACGGTAATTGGTCAATGGACTGGGCCAGTGGTAATGCAGGTTTTGCTTTGACAGGAAGCGGAAATATGGACAAATCTTCTTTCCCGACGTCGTCTACAGCAGAGGGGAAAGAAGGAAAAGGGTTAAAACTGGTCACTATGTCGACTGGAGATTTTGGTAATAAAGTAGGAATGCCTATTGCAGCAGGAAACTTGTTTTTGGGTTGGTTTGACGTAGCTAGTTCAATGGTTAATCCGTTGAAAGCTACCAGACTGGGAGTACCTTGCAGTTATGTTCCATTATATTTGAAAGGATATTATAAGTATAAGGCAGGCGATGTATATAAGGATAGTGCCGGAAAGATATACGACAATGTAAAAGATAAATGGGATGCTTATGCTATTTTTTATGAAACTGATGATAGTGTTAAGATTATTGATGCATCGACCCGTTTTACAAACTCACATCTTATCTCTATTGCTCGCTTAAGTGATTCTGAAAGAGTTGAATCAAGCGAATGGAAAGAGTTTAATATTCCATTTGTTACGATTTCAGGCAAATCAGTTGATGAGGAGAAACTCAAAGCAGGGAAATATAACATTTCCATTGTTTTGTCGTCGAGCATGGACGGTGATACTTTTAAAGGAGCTATTGGCAGTACGCTTTATATTGATGAGTTGGAACTGATTCATTAAGTTGTCAGAGTATAAATGAATTTAAGAATGAAGAAAATAGTATTATCTATGGGGATATGCCTGTTGTCTGGGTTGGGGACAACAAATCTTTTTGCTCAGCAGGATCAGAATGCCGGGATTATCAAATCATCCTTAGCCGGATTGGAATATGAGGTCAAAGCCGGATTTAATATTGGTGGTACAGCACCTTTGCCCTTGCCTGCTGAAATTAGAAATATAAAAAGTTATAATCCATCGCTTTCTATCGGCATTGAAGGGAATATAACTAAATGGTTCGGATTGGATAGAAAGTGGGGTGGAAGAATTGCTGTACGTCTTGAAAATAAAGGAATGACTACTGATGCGCGTGTGAAAAATTATGGGATGGAGATTATTGGTGATGGCGGAGAACGGGTGAAAGGCAACTGGACCGGGGATGTGAAGACAAAGGTGAAAAATTCTTATATTACTGTTCCAGTGCTGATTGTTTATAGGTTCAACAACAGGCTCAGAGGAAATATCGGTGCCTTTGCTTCATATATGACTGAAGGCGATTTTTCTGGACATGTGTATGACGGTTATTTGCGTGAAGGAGATCCAACTGGAAATAAAGTAATTTTTGCCGACGGAAAAACGGCTCCATACGATTTTAGTAAGGATTTGAGTCGGTTTGTGTGGGGGCCGGAAGCAGGTATCGAATGGCGGGCTTTTAAGCATTTGAACGTATGTGGAGATTTGACCTGGGGTGTGAACGATGTTTTTAAGAAAGATTTTGATACCATTACATTCTCAATGTTCCCTATATATCTGAATATTGGCTTTGCATACTTGTTCTAGAACAAATAATCTCAAAATTCTATTTTATTAATTATTTGGTTCTTTTCGGAATTTATTTTTATCTTTGCTTCCAATACAATTTTTAATTATTAATAATATAACCATGAAGGTAAACACTAATAAAGGTATTAGTCGCCGTCAGTTTCTGGGCTATTCTGCTTTAGGACTGGCGGGTTTGACTATTTTGCCCAGTTGGGCAATCAACGGTGTTAAAATGGCACCGAGTGATCGTGTTGTTTTAGGTTTCGTGGGATTAGGGCAACAGGGTTGTTCTGATTTCAAAAGTTTTTCAACTTGTCCGGGTGTTCAGGTAGCGGCCTGTTGCGACGTCGACTCAATCAAGCGCGAGCGTTTCAAAAGACGTGTTGCCGCTTGGCAAAAATCGGTCGGGATGAATGAGCGGTGTGATATGTATGAGTTTTACGAAGAGATGCTCGAACGCAAAGATATCGATGCTGTTGAGATTGCAACACCTGATCACTGGCATGCTTTGGTAACTATTCACTCTTGCCAGTCTGGCAAGGATGTTTATTGCCAGAAACCGTTGACTTATACGATTACTGAAGCATTAGCCGTTCAAAGAGCTGTTCGCGACAATGACCGAGTATTTCAGGTCGGTAGTCAACAACGTTCAAGCAAAGAATTTCAAAAGGCAATCGAAGTTTGCTTAAATGGCGGAATTGGTCATATAGAGAAGATCTATGCTAAGGTTGGTGATCCTCCAACGCCACTGAATTTGCCGGAGATGCCTGTTCCTGCCAATCTGAATTTCAACCAATGGCTGGGGCCGCTGAACGATCCTAAGGTTCATTATCATCCTGATCTTTGCCCTCCGATATCTCTTGATCCTGAAAAAGATGAACAATTGTGGGGAGCATGGCGCTGGTATTTGGAAACAGGAAATGGTTTCACTGCAGACTGGGGTGCTCACATGTTTGATATTGCTCAGGCTGCTATCGGTATGGATGGTTCAGGTCCTGTAGAATATGTCCCGAAAGGCTATAATGGTACCAAATATACCACAATGAAATACGCTAATGGCATTGTTATGACTGAACAGCCTTATCGCGAAGATAATGAGAAAGCTCAGGGAATCAAGTTCACCGGCGATAAAGGATGGTTGAAAGTTGCTCGCGGATATATAGAATGTTCAGATAAGTCTTTGGTTAAAATGGAAGAAACGAAGGTTGAGAAAGGCCAATATGAAGTAAGTTCGCCTCATATGCAGAATTTTATCGATTGCGTTCGCTCTCGTCAGAATCCGATCGCACCTGTAGAGGTTGCTTGTAGTACGGCTATCCTTTGTTGTCTGTCAAATATTGCTAACGAACTGAAGCGCCCGGTTCATTGGAATCCGGCAACATTGAGTTTCGAAGGTGATAAGGAAGCTGCGGCTCATCGTCTGTATTGGTATCAATATAGAAATCCGTATCATTTGCCTTATTGCAGAAAACAGTGATTCAGGAATAGAGCCGGAGTAATAGTTCACCCGAATTATTACTCCGGCAATTATAAATTTTGACACGAAAGGATCAAATGTCGGTAAAACGATACATCCTAAGTGATTCATCCATGTTTTTTAGGGGGAGAATCCGTTTGCAGGACTTTGTGCTGTGCGGGTTCTTTTTTATTTTTATTATATTGCTGTCCGGTAAAAATAAATTGAAAGTCCTAAAGTCCTTTATTTATGGGGAGTTCAAGCGTTTTCCTAACTAAGGGGCTTACTTTTTCTTTTGAATAGTAAACAAGAGCAAATTGGTTTATAT
>Ga0268357_100307_pt1 | contig 69708 bp, 34 predicted proteins | sample BioMet10_FD_192466 | JGI IMG/M metagenome (GOLD analysis project Ga0268357, IMG submission 192466) | Sewage microbial communities from Oakland, California, United States - Biofuel 10 (Illumina Assembly) | ecosystem: Engineered > Wastewater > Sewage > Unclassified | place: USA: California... | reverse complement strand
ATAAGAAGCGCTCTGAAGGAAAACCTTATCTTGTCTATATGACGGCAGGGGCCAATAAGTTCCTGCGCATCTATTATGGACGGGTGAAGGCATACCTTGCTTCGCTTTCGTCTGCTGAATGATTCTGCTCTTTCATACTTTTTTTCACCGGCTGGCGTGTATGCGGTGGCCTGTTTGTGATGCTTTTTTTTCGAATCACCATCTCTACTTTCTTTGACAATTATTTTCAATTTTTACTTGACTTTTTATTAGCAGACTTTGGATTAATCTTACTGTGTCTAGACATTGAAATACCCCCAAGTAGGTTTTATATTTCAGTGTCCTACTTGAGGGTAGCATATCAGATTTCCCCGGGCGCGGCTTTCGGAATGCATGCCAGCTCTATTTCTTTTCAATTTTGATTTCCACGGCTTCCGCCCGGAGTCCCCGGCCGGTGGTTCCGGCGTCAGCGCCATCGCTGACCCACTGGGTCCAGCCCTCATTCTGGACGTGGACGCGGTAGGTGATGGTGTAATCAGCAGCCTTGTCACCGGTGAGCTTGATGCGCACGGCTTCCATCTGGAGGCTCTGGCCGGTGGTGCCAGCCGTATCGCCGTCGGCTGTCCAATCCATCCAGCCCTTATTCTGGACATGGGCCTGGTAGGTGATGCCCAGTCCGGAGGCGGCATCGCCGTTGGCAATGCCGTCGGTATCCGTGATCTTGGCCTGGAGGGCTTCCAGACGCAGGGCCTGGCCGGTGGTCCCGGCGGTTTCACCGTCCGTCTTCCAGCCCTGGCTCCAGCCGTAGTTGCGGCCGTGGACCTCGTAGGTTACGCAGGGTGTATCGGTGGTGAAGGCCTTGATCATGACATTGCCCGGATAGGCCACGCTGGCTGTCGTCGTACCGTCTTCGTTTTCCACATCGTAGGTGAAGGTCATGTACCGGCCGGTGAAGCTGCCGTCGGCCAGGTCGTGCCACGCATCCGATTCACCGGTATTGCCGATGCCGTAAATGAAGCTCTGACCTGCGGCCACCGTTGCGACATTTGTCAGCGTGTATTCGGAAGTCACTTCATGGGTACTCTGATTTTTCGTCTGGAATTTCTGACCATCCTGGACACCCATTTCCACAGACAGTCCGTAGGCACCGGTGGTATTGTCTTTCTGGGTCTGAACGACGGAGAAGCGTTCGCCCTTTGCCAGATCAATCGCTTTGTTTAAAACGATGGTCTTATATTCGCCGCTGTCGATGGCATCGGTCTGGGTTTCCACCAGCGTACCGGATTCGGGGTTGTTTCCATCGGTGATCTTGTAGATGGAGGTGGTCACGGTACCGCCGTTATCCAACTGGGAATAGGCCGATACCGCCTTCAGGCTCTGGCAGCCATCAGCCGTGAAGATATTGGCCATCTTCAGGACCTGGCCGGCTTCCGCGGCCTTCTTGACGATGCGGTTGTCCACGGTCCCGGTGGCATTGCTCTTGTTTGCCAGGTAATCGTACTGATAATTGTGGGTGTACTGGAATTGGCCGTCGGTGTTGTTGCTGGCCACATCCGCGTCAAAGGAGGCGAGACCTTCGATGCTCTTGTCCTCGTAGGACAGGTAGAAATAGCCGTTATCGGCCCAGGCCGCGCTGTAGTTGTTCTTTACGATCCACGCACCGTCATTTGTTGGCTGGTGGCCTTCGGTGAAGTTGGTTTTTGAATAGTTGTCATCCCACCCGACGATGCTGACGGCGTGGTCGGATGATGTTTTTACATCGATGTACTGGGCGCTTGTCGCCGTGTTGAAATACGGCGCACTCTCCTGCACGGAGTATCCCAGCAGGACGGAGCCATTACTCATAATGGATTGCTTGACGGCGTCTTTATTGCTGATGTCCGTATTGAGCTGCTTGACATCCTGGACGTGATAGGCATTGTCGTAAAGATGGCTGTCGTCCATGCCCCAAGTGCCGTCAGGCGAATAATAGCTGACCGTCTTGCCATTTATTTTCATTTCCTTCGTCTTTCCGCTGGTGTTTTTAAAAGGAACCTGCTCTGTGGTGGAGGAACCGTTCCAGCTGGCCAATTGCCCGATGGCCGTTAATGTGGTGCCTCCGGACTCATAATGGTTGGAATCGTCCAGACCAATGCTCGTGGTGACTTGAAAGCCTTCCTTCATGTTGTCGGCTGTGGACGCACCACCCTGGAGGACATTGGCGTACCAGGTCAAAGCCTTTTCGGAATAATTAGCGTTTTTCTGACCCTTCAGCATGGCATTGCTTTCGATGGAGCAGATGGTGCCAAAGGCCCAGCAGCAGCCCCAGGGATACTGGAATTTGACAGGGGAGATGTAGCTCACACCATTTACATCCCGCAGATCATATTTGGCTGGAAGATTGGCCTGGGCTTGGATGTCCGAGGCCGTTGTCCCATTCAGGGTGCTCGGGTTGAGCTCATCGGTCACGATGCCGTTGTTATTGACGAGCTTCGACGTGAAGCTCAGGTCGCTGGGATCCACGGCCGCCAAAGCCGGAGTGGCTCCAAGGATGAACAATGCACACACCATAAGGGATAATAAAACCTTTTTCATAATTCTACCGCCTTTCGCTTTTGCTTATCGTAATCATTATACTAAAATATTGTCATCAAATACAGCCCGAAAAGAGAATTCTTAAGAGAAAGATTCAAGAAATGATTACAGGTGGAGACGATTTATTGGCGAGTAGTGGATTTTTATTTTTTTTTAAGAATTTGCAGTAATTGTGGGTAGATTTTTTTAAATGAAGGGTGTATGATAAACGTAAACGTAACATAAACCCGATTGGGGAGGAGGGAAGAATTTATGAAACGGATTTTTGGATTTTTTATGATGATGCTGCTGGTCATGGTGCTGTGTGTGGCGCCAATTCTGGCAGCAGATTCAGACGCCGATACAGCCGGATTGGACGGAATGGACGACTACACGATGACCCAGGCTGAGCACCAGGCCATCGTGTGTGTGCGAACGGGTGATCAGGGAGCGACGCTTCAGGCCCAGGAGGCCGATGGCTTGAACTGGGAACCCCTGATGGATGTGACCGGGGCCACTACGGCGGCAACGGAAAAATCAGATAGTTTAACGACGCAAGGCAACGACGGCAAGGAACTCATGCTCGTCAAATCCGACAGCCTGACCACTGACGAGATCATCGCGGCGGCCAAGGCCCGGAGCGATGTGCTCTTTGCCGAACCGGATGTGATTTTTACGCTGAAGAACCAAAGTACCCAAGCAGTGGATACTTCCCAGATCGTCGATACCAGCAGTGCTGATTACTCCCGGTTCCAATGGGGCTTAAACAACACAGGGCTGGTCAATAAGGGCAAAATCGGCGCGGACATCGGCAATACCACGGGGCTCGCCGGCTCCCGCAGCACGGTCATCGCCGTCATGGACACGGGCATTGATTATACCCACCCAGACCTCCAGGACCAGATGGTCAATCTGGACCAGTACCCGGCGCTGGAAGCGGCCACGGGCTGCGGCAAGTACGGTTATTGCCCCATCGATGGCCAGAATGCCGATATTTACGATTATCTGGCAGGTGAGACCCACGGGACCCACTGCGCGGGCATCATCGCCGCCGCGGCCAATGGCTCCGGGACGAACGGCGTCATGAAAAACGTCTCCCTGATGGGGATCCGGATCGCGGACAAGAACGGAAAGCTGTCTATAGGCAGGGCGATCAAAGGTTATGACTTCCTGATCAAGGCAAAGGCGGCTGGAGTCAATGTCAAGGCGGTCAGTTGTTCCTTCGGCGGCAAAATGTTGGTTGACAGCATCGAGATGGCTGTTGCCAGGGCTGGCGCTGCCGGGGTCGTGAGTTTTTATTCCAGCTCCAATGATGATCTGAACAATGACAATTATGTCGATTCAGAAGCGCGGACCATCGTCAATCAGGACTGCAAGGTCGTGGTGAACAGCATGGATGCCCAGGGGGCCAAATACGAAATCTCTGATTACGGTGTGAAAACCACGGATCTTTTCGCGCCGGGCCAGGATATCCTGTCCACGATGGGATCCCTGGACGTCCACTTCAACGCCTTTACAGCGGCGCTGGATCCCAGCCGGATCGTTGCCTACAACAGCTTTGAAGAAAATGGCGGTACCGCCGGAACGGAAAAAGATGTCAATCCCCTGTCCTATCATTACTGGAGTGACAGCGCCACGGATCACCTGGGGGATGCCGTGGCTCCAGGCGACACCATGGCCTTTCTGGGAGACCGTTCCATCGTGATGAACAAGCCCGCCGATGGGGACACCGTCACCTTGGTCACAAGCCCTGCGGCCATTACCCGGGATACCGCCCGCAAGCTGTATCTCAATGGCGCCTTCAAAAGAGATGGCGGGCATGCGAGCCTGACGTGCAGCTACCGCAATACATCCGGCGGCTTCACCGACATAACCACCTCCAATAAGTCGGGCCAGGGCCTGAATTCATTTTTGGCCACTTCGGATCAATGGTTCACCGCCGTTTATGAGCAGCTTCCCGATGACGGGACGGTGGATTACGACCACTTCCAGATCAAGCTCACCTGTCAGTTCATTGGCGACGCCACCAGGGTGGGCATGGACAGCTTTGGCCTGGGTTACGGTCTGGAACGCTATGCCATGATGTCCGGCACCTCCATGGCGGCGCCTGCGGCAGCCGGGGAATTCGGCCTGCTGGCCAGTGCCTATCCGGACGAACCGGTCCAGAAGATCGCGGCCCGGTTGACCGGCGGGACGACGGACGACGCGACCATGGCGGGGCTGTGCCGCAGCGGCGGCTACACCAACACGGCCAAGGCGGCCAGTGACCCCAATCCGGCCATCCAGAAGATCGCGGTAGACGGCCAGACCGCCGTGCTTACGGGCTACTTCTTCGGGGACCAGGGCAGCGTGAGCGTTGGCGGCAAGACAGCGTCGGTGACCAACTGGAGCGATACGGCCATTACCGTGACCATTCCGTCGGGACTCACCGGCACGCAGGAATTCGTGGTCACGGACAGCACGGGCCAGCACGGACGGGATTACGCCGATGTGGGCAACGCGGCCCATTCCTATACAGACCTCGCGGTTCCAAGCGGCGGGAATTACGGGAATACCGTTTCACTTGCCACACCGATGGTCAATTTGGGAAACAATATTTATATGATCGCGCAGGACAGTGCCATCAACGCGATCGCGGAGCTCTGGCATTACGATATCGCAAATGGAACCTGGAATGATATGGGGGCTTCCATCACCACATCTGATGGCGGGACATTTTCGATGTCGGATGTATTGTCGATGGCCTCCTTCGGTGGCAAGCTGGAGCTGGTGACGGATGACAGTGGGGCCCTTTACCAGTACAGCCCGGCAGATGGTGTGTGGACCAGGATCACGCTAAAGGAAAACCTGCCGATGATGGGTACCCTGGCGGTAGTGAATGGGAAACTCCTGTCCTTCGGTGGTGTGGATGCCTCCGGCGCCGCGGGCACAGCTGTTTACGCCATCGATCCGGAAACGGGGGCGGTAACCTCAGCGGGCGTCATGCCAGCGGCGCTGGTCAGCCCCAGGGTGGCCGTATCGGAAGGCACGGTCATAATTCTGGGCGGGACCACGAATGCCCGGGACGCCGTGAAAAAACTGACCCAGCAGAAAGCTGTTTATACGACGACGGATCTTACGAATTACACAACCTGTGATTCGGTGCCTGGGGATGACGGCCAGCAGATTAATTTTGCGGTTGCACCGACCAAGACCGGCCTCATCATGGCGGGCATGGTCCATCAGGCAGACGGTGTGTGGCAGGATACCTGGAACTTCGACAAAACCACCGGCAAGTGGACGGCATCGGACAAGGTCCTCAGCGCGTCCAAGGCCTTTGGCACAACAGGGTGCCAGGTGAACGGCAGGTTCTACGTCTGGGGCCAAAGCTATATGACCGGTAGCCTGACCTTCTTCCGGACCACGGCTATTGAAAGTCCGGCATCAGCGCCCAGCGTGAGCTATGAGGTCCATGGCCGCAACTACGGCTGGGACCAGGGCTGGAAGACGAACGGCGAAACCGCCGGCACCACGGGTCAGGCCCTGCGGCTGGAGGCCCTTAAGGCGAAGATCGTGGGTGAAGATGGCGGGGCTGTGGACGGCCTGGGCATGACTTATCAGGTCCACGTGAAAAACACCGGCTGGATGGATTGGAAGTCCGACGGTGAAGTGGCGGGCACCACTGGCCAGAGTCTGAGGATGGAAGCCGTGAAGATCAAGCTGACCGGTACGAATGCCAGCAAGTATTCAGTATCTTATCGCGTCCATGTCCAGAACAAGGGCTGGACCGATTGGGTGAAGGACGGTGCGGAAGCTGGTACTACCGGTCAAAGCCTGCGCATCGAAGCGATTGAAATTAAAGTTGTTGGAAAATAACGAAAAAATAGCAGAAGATTGTCGGCCTCACTCCGTTCGGTGTGTTACGGGCCAGAGGCCCTGACACCGACGCCTAAAATAAAAATGCCAAGCAGTTGGCGCTTTTTTAACGGCGTCTACCACCGGTCAAAGCCTGCGGGCGGAAGTCATTGAAATCAAACTGACGGCCATATAAATAAATGAGAGGTAGTAATGTTATGAAAAAGTTTTGGTTAACGTTATTGGTGTGTGCGCTGTTCGTCCTGGGAGCGACGCCGGCCTTTGCGGCGGTGGATCCCAGCGACATCACCCTCCACACCCAGCTTGTGAACAACGGCGGTATCGTGACCGATGAGCTGAACCCCACGCCCGCCGGCGGGGCCACGGCCCAGGACATCCAGGTCCAGGCGAACCTGCCGGCCAAATATGACCTGCGGGATGTGGATGGGAAAAATTATATCGCCCCGGTCAAATTCCAGAATCCCTGGGGAAACTGCTGGGCCTTCGCCACCATGTGTTCCCTGGAAAGCAGCGCCATGAAGAACGGCGCCACCGATGTGAATTTGTCGGAAAAGGCCCTGACCTGGTACGCTATGAGCCTCCAGGGTGGGGCCGGTACGGCGGAAGATATGAAGGAGGGGATCCATATCACGTCGATTATCGGACTGGATGATTCCAACCATTACAAGAGCGGCGGCACCTACAATATCGCCACTGCCCAATTGGCCACCTGGAACGGCAGCTCCACCACCGAACAGGTCCCCTTTCAAAATGCCAGCGGGAAAACACAAACCGGGACCATAGCCGGTAAGGAAGTGACTTATTATGCCCCTGATGGGACCTGGGGGCTGGACGACAGCCATCTCTATGACCAGGCCTACCATCTCCAGAATGCCCAATCCATCAGCACGGAGATTGCGGATATCGCCGCGGCCAAGCAGGCCCTGATGAACAACGGCTCCCTTTTCACATCTTTTTGCGTGGCAGATAGCGGTTCGCCCTATTACAACAGCACAACCCATGCCATGTACACGGACACGGCAACAGACCCTACCCACGGTGTGAGCATCGTCGGCTGGGACGATAACTATTCCAAAACCAATTTCAACGAAGGCCATCAGCCGGAGAACGACGGGGCCTGGATTGTGAAAAACAGCTGGAGCGATGTCTGGGGGGACAACGGCTATTTCTACCTGTCTTACGAGGATAAGACCATCAGCCAGCTGGCGACTTTCTCCGCGGATATGAAGGAAACCAACGCCAGCGGTCAGTACGATTATACCCATAATTATCAGTACGATTATCTGGGAAGCAAAAGTGTTACGACGGCGGATATCAACCCGAAAATTGTCGATAAGGCTGCAGAAAACGACCAGATCCTGAAGATGGCCAACATCTTCACGGCCGATGGCAATCAGACCCTCAAAGCCGTATCGGCCCAATCTCTGGTGAACATTGGCGCTACGGTGACCACGGACATTTACAAGATTACCGATGGCGAAAATCCTGAATCCGGCACCCTGGTGGAATCCCAAACGGACTCCCTGGCCAGTCAGGAATACAAGACCATCGTTCTGAAGACGCCCATCGATCTCAAGAAGGGTGAACGCTTCTCCGTCGTCCAGACACAGAAGCTGGAAATAGATGGTCAAACGGCCTACGGACTGGCTGTGGAAATGGGTGCCCAGGATGGTACATTGCATCAGGATCTGGCGGCCGACAAGAAAACAGTGGCCGATAAATACACGACAACGGATGTCGCGACGGTGGCCGCGGGCCAGAGCTTCGTCTACGGCATCGGTGCTTCCGGCAGCACTGACACCTGGCACGATCTGGCCGACGGCAGCTTTACCGGCCGGTACATGACCTTCGCTTATACCAACAATAACGAAGACGGCACGACGACCAACACCGTGGCCTATCCGGGTAACGTCATGATCAAAGCCTTCACCACCGATGCCCCCAGCGTGACCTATGAGGTCCACGGCCGTAATTACGGCTGGAGCCAGGGCTGGAAGACCGACGGCGAAACGGCCGGGACTACGGGCCAGGCCCTGCGGCTGGAAGCCCTCCAGGCGAAGATCGAGGACCAGAACGGAATAGCCGTTGACGGCCTGGGCATCAGCTATCAGGTCCATGTGCAGAATAAGGGCTGGATGGATGCCGCCGCAGACGGCGCCACGGCCGGTACCACCGGCCAGGGGCTGCGGATAGAAGCGGTAAAAATCAAACTGACTGGTGATAAAGCGGATCAGTACAATGTCACTTACCGCGTCCACGTCCGGAACCAGGGCTGGACCGATTGGGCATCGAATGGCGCAGAAGCCGGGACAACCGGTCAAGGCCTGCGCATTGAAGCCATTGAGATTCAATTGACAGCCAAATAAATCAGTTTGAAAAATCCATGGATCCTCAAAAAATCCGTGGATTTTTCTTTTTCTTAAGAATTTGCAGCAAGTTGGGGTAGATTTTTTATAGATAACGGTGTATGATAAACGTAAACATAACATTAACCCCATTGGGGAGGAGGTATATAATATGAAACGGATTTTTGGATTCATTGCGATGATGCTGTTTACCCTGGCACTGTGTGTGGCGCCGGCAATGGCGGCGGATTCAGACATAGGCTTAAGTAGCGCAAATGACTACACGGTGAGCAAAGCCGAGCACCGGGCCATCGTGTGCGTACGCACCCAGGATCAGGGGGTAACGCTTCAGGCCCAGTCGGCCGACGGCCTTTCCTGGGAGCCCCTGATGGACGTGACCGGAGTTACCACGGCGGCCACCCAGAAGGCGGACAGCCTGACCACCCAGGGCAATGACGGCAAGGAACTCATGCTGGTCAAGTCTGACAGCCTGAGCACCGACGAAATCATCGCCGCGGCCCAGGCCCGGGGGGACGTGCTCTTCGCCGAACCGGATTATGTGTGTACCCTCACGAATCAAAATACCCAGACAGTGGACACCTCCCAAATCGTGGACACCGGTTCCGCCGATTATTCCCGGTTCCAATGGGGATTGAAGAACACCGGCCTGGTCAATCAGGGGAAGATCGGAGTGGACATCGGTAACACCACGGGGCTCACCGGATCCCGCAGCACGGTCATCGCCGTCATGGACACGGGGATCGACTACACCCACCCGGACCTCCAGGACCAGATGGTCAACCTGGACCAGTACCCGGCACTGGAAGCGGCCACGGGCTGCGGCAAGTACGGTTATTGCGCCGTGGAGGGTGAAACTGAGTCGGATATTTTTGATTATGTCGTGGGTCACGGGACCCATTGCGCCGGCATCATCGCCGCCGCAGCCAATGGCAGCGGAATCAATGGCGTCATGAAGAACGTCTCCATGATGGGGGTCCGGATCTTTGACAAGAATGGCGGCGGTGAATACACCAGTGCCGTCATCAAGGCCTACAACTTCCTGGTCGATGCCAAAAAAGCCGGCGTGAACGTGCGCGGAGTCAACTGCTCCTTCGGCGTTCCCTATTTCGTAAATGCCCGGGAGCTGGCCATTCAAAAGGCGGCTGACGCGGATATTATCTCGATTTATGCGTCTGGAAACAGCGGCTTGAACATGAATGAAAATACCTTTTCAAGCACACAGACAACCTCCAACGATGGTATGATTACCGTGGATGCCCTGAATAGCCAGGGAAACAAGGCGTCTTATTCCAATTACGGCTCATGGTCGACCAACGTGTTTGCGCCGGGGTCGGATATCCTGTCCACTCTGAGCACGGTGAATGCCCGGTTTAACGCCTTTACGGCGGCACTGGATCCCAGCCGGATCCTCACTTACAACAGCTTTGAGGAAAATGGGGGCACCGCTGACACGGAAGCGGATGTGAACCCGCTGACGTACTGCTATTGGAGCGACACCGCCGATAACCATTGCGGCGACGCGGTGAGTACCGGGTCGTCCCAGGCTTTCCTCGGCAGCCAGTCCCTTCAGATCGACAAGCTGGGAACAAACAAGGTGACCCTGGTCACAGCGCCGGCGGCCCTGTCGCCCACTTCTGGGAGGAAGCTTTACCTGCACGCCGCGTGTGAAGGGGATGGCGGCCAGTTCATCGTTATGGTCAGCTTTCGGAAGGCTGACGGCAGTTACACGAAAGAAAGCAGCAAAGAATATGATCTGGCAGCAATGTCAGGTCGATGGTATATCGAACCCTATATTGAAGTCCCCACGGATGGCAGTGTGGATTTCAGTCATTTCCAGATGAAGCTGCGTTTATTCTACAATTCATCCCTTAAACAGGCGAACATTGACAGCATCGGGCTGGGCTACGGCCTGGAACGCTACGGCATGATGAGCGGCACCTCCATGGCTGCACCGATGGTCAGCGGTGTCTTCGGCCTGCTGGCAAGCGAGTACCCCACAGAACCAGGCCAGCAGATCGCGGCCCGGATCGAAGGGGGCACCATCGACGCAGCCAGCCTGACCGATCTGTGTACCAGCGGCGGCGCCGTGAACGTGGCCAAGGCCAGTACCGACCCGGATCCGTCAATCCGCAGGATCGCGGTGGACGGCCAGAAGGCCGTGCTCTCCGGTTACTTCTTCGGCGATGCGGCGGGCAGCGTGAGCGTTGGCGGAAAGGCAGCGACAGTGACGAGCTGGAGCGCAACCTCCATCACCGTCACCATCCCATCGGATCTGACCGGGATGCAGGAATTCATCGTGAAGGACAGCGCCGGAGCATCGGGACGCAATTACGCCGATGTGGGCAATATCGCCAAGACCTATACCGATCTGGCCATCCCCAGCGGCGGGACCTACGATAAGACCGTCAATGCGGAAACAGCTGCTCTGGGCAGCGATATCTACCTGCTGAACACGAATGACGATGAAGGCTATTTGGTAACCAGCCGCGAGCTGTGGCGCTACGACACGGCCAAGGGAACATGGGAAGACCTGGGGATGACGATCACCGTCTCTGGCAGGTCCGTCGACCTGAAGGACGTGCTTGCCATGACCTCCTGCGGCGGCAGGCTGTGCCTGCTGGCGACTGACGCCCTGTACCAGTACGACGGCAGCGCGTGGACGAAGACGGCCCTCAAGTCAGACGTCACCCTGCATGCGGATGGGACCCTGGCTGATGTGAAGGGCGCGCTCATGTACTTTGGCGGGAAGAGCAGCGTTAATCCGCCGACATCCGGGGAAAAGGACATCCTGTCCATAGACCGGAGCACGGGGGTCGTCACAACGGCCGGCCAGATGCCGGAAGCCCTGTTCGAGCCCAAGGTGGCGGTATGTGGTGACACCACCATGATCCTCGGCGGAGGCACGAGCATTGGCGCCAACGGAAATTCCAGCTATAATAAAACCGTCTATAAGACGACGGATATGAAGACCTTCACGACCTGTGACGCCCTGCCCGGCGATAATGATGGCCAGCTCGGCACCATCGCCGTGGCGCCGACGAAGACCGGCCTGATCATGACGGGCATGGTTCATCAGGACGGCACGACCTGGCAGGACACCTGGAATCTGGACGCAGCCACCGGAAAATGGACGGCATCGGATGTGGTGCTCAGCGCGGCCAAGACCTATAACCAGGCCGGCTGCCAGGTGAACGGCAAGTTTTACGTCTGGGGCACCAGCGCTATCACAGACAACATGACCTTCTTCCGCTCAACGGATATCGAAAGCCCGGCGGCAGTGACCAGCGTGACCTACGAGGTCCACGGCCGCAACTACGGCTGGGACCAGGGCTGGAAGACGAACGGCGAAACCGCCGGCACTACGGGCCAGGCCCTGCGGCTGGAAGCCCTCCGGGCGAGAATCGTGGGTGAAGATGGCAGGGCCGTGGACGGCCTGGGCATCAGCTATCAGGTCCATGTGCAGAATAAGGGCTGGATGGATGCCGCGGATGACGGTGCCACGGCGGGTACCACGGGTCAGAGCCTGCGGATGGAAGCCGTGAAGATCAGTCTGACCGGTACGAATGCCAGCAAGTATTCAGTATCTTATCGCGTCCATGTTCAGAACAAGGGCTGGACCGACTGGGTCAGCGACGGCGCGGAAGCCGGAACGACCGGTCAAAGTCTGCGGGCGGAAGCCATTGAAATCAAACTCACGGCCAAATAAATGATTATATAAACCCTAAAATCCATGGATTCTCAAAAAATCCGTGGATTTTTTTATTTTTCTTAAGAATGGTCACCAAATGGGGCGGATTTGTTGACATTGGAAGTTTATAATGAACATAAATATTAATTTAACTGAGGAGGTAAGGAATATGAAACGGATTTTTGGATTCATGGCGATGCTGCTGTTGACCCTGGCGCTGTGTGTGGCGCCGGCATTGGCGGCCGATTCAGACACCGGCATCGCCGGAACGGATGGAACCGATGCGTACACGGTGACCCAGGCCGAGCACCGGGCCATCGTGTGCGTGCGCACGGGTGATCAGGGAGCAACGCTTCAGGCCCAGTCGGCCGACGGGCTTTCCTGGGAACCCCTGATGGACGTGTCAGGGACGACCACCGAAGGCGTCCTCACTACCCAGGGGACGGATCAGACGGAAATCATGCTGGTCAAATCCGACAGCCTGACCACTGATGAGATCATCGCCGCGGCCAAGGCCCGGAGTGACGTGCTCTTCGCCGAACCGGACATGATTTACACGCTGAAGAATGTGGGCACCCAATCAGTGGACACATCCCAGATCGTGGACACCAGCAGCGCCGATTACTCCCGGTTCCAATGGGGCTTGAACAACACGGGCCTGGTCAATAAGGGCAAGACCGGCGTGGATATCGGCAACACCACGGGGCTCACCGGTTCCCGCAGCACGGTCATCGCCGTCATGGATTCCGGCATTGATTATACCCACCCGAATCTCCAGGACCAGATGGTCAACCTGGATCAGTACCCGGCGCTGGAAGCGGCCACAGGCTGCGGCAAGTACGGTTATTGCCCCATCGATGGTCAGAATGCCGATATTTACGATTATATGGCAGGTGAAACCCACGGGACCCACTGCGCCGGCATCATCGCCGCTGCGGCCAATGGCTCCGGAACGAATGGCGTCATGAAAAACGTCGCTCTGATGGGCGTACGGATTATGAATAAGAGCGGCACCATGTCGTATAGTAACGCCATAAAAGGCTATGAGTTCCTGATCCAGGCAAAGGAAGCCGGCGTGAATGTCAAGGCAGTCAGCTGTTCATTTGGTGGAGGCATACTGCTTAACAGTTTCGAAATGGCCATCGCCAAAGCGGGCGCTGCCGGCATTGTCAGTATTTATGCCAGCTCCAACGATTATCAGAATAATGACAATCATGTTGAATCAGGATCACGGACCATCGTCAATCAGGACTGCAAGGTCGTGGTGGACAACATGGACGCTCAGGGGGTCAAAAGCGAAAGCTCAGATTATGGCGTGATGACGACGGATCTGTTTGCGCCGGGTCAGGATATCCTATCCACCGTTGGGTCACTGAATGTTCATTTCAACGCCTTTACGGCGGCGCTGGATTCCAGCCGGATCGTTTCCTACAATGGCTTTGAGGATAATGGCGGGACAGCGGAAACGGAAAAGGACGTGAATCCGCTGACCTTCAATACCTGGAGTGACAGCGCTGCGGACCACTGCGGTACGGCGGTGACAGCGGATACGACCCGGCCGTTTTTGGGCAGCAAGTCCCTGAACATTGACAAATCCGCCGACGGCAGCCCGGTCACCCTGGTGACCAGCCCGAAGACCCTTTCCAAGGACGCAGCCCGCAAGCTGTACTTGAACGGCGCCATTAAAGCCGACGCCGGTGCGTGCCTGGTGTCCGTCAGTTACCGGAACGTAAGCGGAAGCTTTACTGAAATGAAAGCCACCGGTTTTAGCAGCATCAATACCTTTGCCGGCGTATCTATCCAATGGATCAGCGCCCTTTATATGGAACTGCCCGAAGACGGCACGGTAGACTACACGAATTTCCAATTAAAATTTAATTGCGCTTTTTCCGGTGCGACCCAGGTGAGTATGGACAGCATCGGTCTGGGCTACGGTTTGGAACGCTATGAGACGATGACCGGTACTTCCATGGCGACGCCCATGGCAGCCGGGGAATTCGGCCTGCTGGCCAGTGCCTATCCGGACGAACCGGTCCAGAAGATTGCGGCCCGGTTGACCGGCGGGACGACAGACAGTGCCGATTTGAAGGACCTGTGCCGCAGCGGCGGCTACACCAACACAGCCAAAGCGGCAACGGATCCCAATCCAGCCATCCAGAAAATCGCCGTGGACGGACAAACCGCCGTGCTTACGGGTTACTTCTTCGGCAGTCAGGGCAGCGTGAGCGTCGGCGGCAAGGATGCGACCGTCACCAAGTGGAACGATACGGCCATCACCGTGACTTTGCCGACAGGACTCACCGGCATGCAGGAATTCGTGGTGACTGACAGCACCGGCCAGCACGGCCGGGATTACGCCGATGTGGGTAACGCGGCCCATTCCTACACGGATCTTGCCATTCCGACAGGTGACATTTATAATGACACGAGTGGAGCAACGGTGGTCGCTGCAGGTAATGCTATTTACATGCGCACGCCCAATAGCGATGGCAGTCAGTCGGAGCTTTGGTGCTATGGTACCCAGCGGAACACCTGGGTTGATCTGGGAACAACCATGACCATGGCTGACGGCCAGAAGGTTGATTTGAAAGATGTGACAGCCATGGCGTCCTGCGGCGGCAAGGTGTACGCCCTGACATCAGACGCCCTGTATCAATACGCCTCGGTCAGCGGCACATGGACGAAGACCGCCCTGAAGGGGACTTTGCCCACGAACAGCAGCCTGGCGGAAGTGAACGGCCAGCTCCTGTCCTTTGGCGGCACAGATGATGCCGGAGCCGCGACCGCGGCCATCAATGCCATCGACCTGTCTACAGGGGCGGTGACCGCTGCCGGCACGATGCCAGTGGCGCTGAGCGGTCCCGAGGTGGCTGTGTCGGAAGGCACGGTCATGATCCTCGGCGGCACAGACGCCACCGGTGTTAATAACAAGACGATTACAATGACCACAGATTTAAAGACCTATACCACTGGTGATGCTTTGCCGGGGGATGACAACCAGCAGGTCAGCTACGCGGTAGCCCCGACGAAGACCGGCCTCATCATGGCCGGCATGGTCCACAGCGATGGCAGTACCTGGCAGGATACCTGGAACTTCGACAAGACCACCGGCAAGTGGACGGCGTCGGACAAAGTCCTCAGCGCGTCCAAGACCTTTGTGCAGGTCGGCTGCCAGGTGAACGGGAAATTCTACGTCTGGGGGAAAAACTATATCGCAAATGACCTGACTTTCTTCCGCTCAACGGATATTGAAAGCCCTGAAGCAGTACCGCGCGTAACCTATGAGGTCCATGGACGCAACTACGGCTGGGATCAGGGCTGGAAGGCGAACGGCGCCACCGCCGGCACCACGGGCCAGGCCCTGCGGCTGGAAGCCCTCCGGGCGAAGATCGTGGGTGAAGACGGCAGGGCCGTGGACGGACTGGGCATCAGCTATCAGGTCCATGTGCAGAATAAGGGCTGGATGGATGCCGCCGCTGACGGTGCCACGGCCGGCACCACGGGCCAGAGCCTGCGGATGGAAGCCGTGAAGATCAGTCTGACCGGTACGAATGCCAGTCAGTATTCAGTATCTTACCGCGTACACGTTCAGAACAAGGGCTGGACCGACTGGGCCAAAGATGGCGCGGAGGCTGGGACTACGGGACTCGGCCTGCGGGCGGAAGCCATTGAGATCAAACTCACGGCCAAATAAATGATTATATAAACCCTAAAAATCCATGGATTGCAAAGTCCGTGGATTTTTTTCTTAAGAATTGTCACCAAATGGGGCAGATTTGTTGACATCAAGGGGATATAATGAATCTAATATATTGACCCCATTGGGGAGGAGGTAAATAATATGAAACGGATTTTTGGATTCATTGCGATGATGCTGTTTACCCTGGCACTGTGTGTGGCGCCGGCAATGGCGGCGGATTCAGACACAGGCTTAAGTAGCGCGAATGACTACACGGTGAGCAAAGCCGAGCACCGGGCCATCGTGTGCGTGCGCACCCAGGACCAGGGGGTAACGCTTCAGGCCCAGTCGGCCGACGGGATGAGCTGGGAACCTTTGATGGATGTGTCAGGGACGACCACGGACGGTGTCCTCACCACCCAGGGGTCGGATCAGACGGAAATCATGCTGGTCAAGTCCGACAGCATGACCACCGACGAGATCATCGCGGCGGCCAAGGCCCGGAGCGACGTGGTCTTTGCCGAACCGGATACGATCTACACGCTGAAGAACGTGGGAACCCAGTCAGTGGATACATCCCAGATCGTGGACACCAGCAGTGCCGATTATTCCCGGTTCCAATGGGGCTTAAACAACACGGGCCTGGTCAATAAGGGCAAAACCGGTGTGGACATCGGCAACACCGGTGGGCTTACCGGCTCCCGCAGCACGGTCATCGCCGTCCTGGATTCCGGCATTGATTATACCCACCCGGATCTTCAGGACCAGATGGTCAACCTGGATCAGTATCCCGCCCTGGAAGCGGCCACAAGCTGCGGCAAGTACGGCTACTGCTCCACCGGTGAAACCGCGTCGGATATTTATGACTATCTTGGTGGCGTTACCCATGGGACCCACTGTGCAGGCATCATCGCCGCCGCGGCCAATGGCTCCGGGACGAACGGTGTGATGAAGAACGTCTCCCTGATGGGGATCCGGATCATGGATAAATCGGGCAATATAGCCAACAGCACGCTTATTAAAGGCTACGATTTCCTGGTTAAGGCCAGGGCGGCCGGTGTGAACGTGAAGGCGGCCAGCTGCTCCATCGGTGCTCCGGGAGTCACCGAAGCAATGGCAACGGCCATCGCCAAAGCCGGGGAAAGCGGCGTCATCAGCATTTACGCCAGCTCCAATGATAATCTGAACAATGACAATAATTTCATGTCATCGTCGGCAGCTACACTCATTCAGAATTATGTGGTCGTGGTCGACAATATGGATGCCCAGGGATTGAAAAGCTTTTCTTCCTGTTACGGTGTGCAGACCACGGATGTGTTCGCACCGGGCCAGGACATCCTGTCCACAGTCGGCTCCCCGAACGTTCATTTCAACGCCTTCACGGCAGCCCTGGATTCCAGCCGGATCCTCAGCTACAACAGTTTCGAGGATAATGGCGGCACCAGTGACACGGAGAAGGATGTGGATCCGCTGACCTATAATACCTGGAGCGACAGCGCCGCGGATCACTGCGGTCAGGCACTGAGCGCAGACACGACCCGGCCGTTTTTGGGCAGTAAGTCACTGACCATCAGCAAATCCGCCGATGGCAGCCCGGTCACCCTGGTGACCAGCCCCAAGGCCCTTTCCAAAGACGCAGCCCGCAAGCTGTACCTGAACGGTGCCTTTAAAGCCGACGCCGGTGTGTGCTTCGTGTCCGTCAGCTACCGGAATGTAAGCGGAGGCTTTACTGAAATGAATGCCTCCGGTTTTAGCGGCGTCAATACCTTTGCAGGTGGATCGGACCAATGGTACACCTTCCTTTACATGGAACTGCCCGAAGACGGCACGGTAGACTATACGAATTTCCAGTTGAAATTTGATTGCGCTTTTTCCGGCGCGACCCAGGTGAGCATGGACAGCATCGGTCTGGGCTACGGCCTGGAACGCTACGCCGTGTATAATGGCACCTCCATGGCGACCCCCATGGTCAGCGGAGAAGTCGGCCTGCTGGCCAGTGCCTATCCGGACGAACCGGTCCAGAAGATCGTAGCCCGGGTCCAGGGCGGGACCACGGACAGCGCCGATCTTAAGGATCTGTGCCGCAGCGGCGGTTACATCAACACGGCCAAGGCGGCCACCGCCCCCAACCCGGCTATTCAGAAGGTTGGCGTGGACGGGCAGACCGCTGTACTCAAGGGCTACTTCTTTGGAACCCAGGGCAGTGTGACCGTCGGCGGAAAGACAGCGACGGTTACCAGCTGGAGCGACACGTCCATCACGGTGACCCTGCCCTCCGGACTGACAGGCATGCAGGAATTCACGGTGACCGACAGCACCGGCCAGCACGGCCGGGATTATGCCGATGTGGGCAATGACGCGGCGCATACCTACACGGATCTGGCCGTCCCGTCAGGGGGCAGCTACGATAACACAAGCGGGGTGTCTGTGACTGCCGCGGGCGGCGATGTTTATATGCTGGCACTCAATCAGGAAGGACAGCCTGAGCTTTGGTGCTATGTCATCCAAAGGAACGCCTGGATCGATTTGGGAACATCCATGACGATCACAGCGGATGAGTCGGTCAATCTGGCGGATGTGACAGACATCACGTCCTGCGGCGGCAAGCTGTACGCCCTGACATCCGACGCTCTGTATCGATACGCGCCGGTCAGCGGCACATGGACGAAGACGGCGCTGAAGGAAACCCTGCCCACGGGCAGCACCCTGGCAGAGATGAATGGGCAGCTCCTGTCCTTCGGCGGAAGGGACAGCACCGGCGCTGACACAGCGGGCATCCTGGCCATCGATCCGGCCACCGGGGCCGTGACCTCCGCCGGCACGATGCCGGAAGCTCTGAGAGCTCCCAAGGTGGCGGTGTCGGAAGGCACGGTCATCATCGTCGGCGGGACCACTGGAAGCGGCAAACAAATCGTTTATCATAAGACGGTCTATATGACCACGGATTTGAAGACCTTCACCAGCGGCGACACCCTGCCGGGAGACGCCAACGGCCAGCAGGTTGCCTATACCGTGGCCCCGACGAAGTCCGGCCTCATCATGGCCGGCATGGTTCACAGCGATGACAGCACCTGGCAGGATACCTGGAATTTTGACAAGAGCACCGGCAAGTGGACGGCGTCGGACAAAATCCTGAGCGCGTCCAAGACCTATGATCAGGCTGGCTGCCAGGTGAATGGCAAGTTTTACGTTTGGGGCACCAGCGTTATTACAGAAGGCCTGACCTTCTTCCGCAGTACGGAGATCGAAAGTCCGGCGGCAGCGCCCAGCGTGACCTATGAGGTCCACGGCCGCAACTACGGCTGGGATCAGGGCTGGAAGACGAACGGCGAAACCGCCGGCACCACGGGCCAGGCCCTGCGGCTGGAAGCCCTCCGGGCGAAGATCGTGGGTGAAGACGGCAGGGCCGTGGACGGACTGGGCATCAGCTATCAGGTCCATGTGCAGAATAAGGGCTGGATGGATGCCGCCGCTGACGGTGCCACGGCCGGCACCACGGGCCAGAGCCTGCGGATGGAAGCCGTGAAGATCAGTCTGACCGGTACGAATGCCAGTCAGTATTCAGTATCTTACCGCGTACACGTTCAGAACAAGGGCTGGACCGACTGGGCCAAAGATGGCGCGGAGGCTGGGACTACGGGACTCGGCCTGCGGGCAGAAGCCATTGAGATCAAACTCACGGCCAAATAAATGATTATATAAACCCTAAAAATCCATGGATTCTCAAAAAATCCGTGGATTTTTTTATTTTTCTTAAGAATGGTCACCAAATGGGGCGGATTTGTTGACATTGGAAGTTTATAATGAACATAAATATTAATTTAACTGAGGAGGTAAGGAATATGAAACGGATTTTTGGATTCATCACGATGATGCTGTTTACCCTGGCACTGTGTGTGGCGCCGGCCATGGCGGCGGATTCAGACACAGGCTTAAGTAGCGCGAATGACTACACGGTGACCCAGGCCGAACACCAGGCCATCGTATGCGTACGCACGGGTGATCAGGGAGCAACACTTCAGGCCCAGTCGGCCGACGGGATGAGCTGGGAACCTTTGATGGATGTGTCAGGGACGACCACGGACGGCGTCCTCACCACCCAGGGGACGGATCAGACGGAAATCATGCTGGTCAAGTCCGACAGCATGACCACCGATGAGATCATCGCGGCGGCCAAGGCCCGGAGTGACGTGCTCTACGCCGAACCGGACACCATCTATCAATTCAAGATGGCGGATACCCAGGATGTGGACACCTCCCAGATCGTGGACACAAGCAGCGCCGATTACTCCCGGTTCCAGTGGGGCTTAAACAACACGGGCCTGGTCAATAAGGGCAAAGTCGGCGTGGACATCGGCAATACCACAGGGCTTACCGGCTCCCGCAGCACGGTCATCGCGGTCATGGATTCCGGCATTGACTACACCCACCCGGATCTCCAGGACCAGATGGTCAACCTGGACCAGTACCCCGCGCTGGAAGCGGCCACGAGCTGCGGCAAGTACGGCTATTGCGCCACCGGGGAAACGCCATCGGATATTTATGATTATCTGGCAGGCGCGACCCACGGGACCCACTGCGCGGGCATCATCGCCGCCGCGGCCAACGGCTCCGGGACGAATGGCGTCATGAAGAATGTTTCCCTGATGGGCGTCCGGATTATGAATAAGAGCGGCAAGATGTCATTCAGTGCCGTCATAAAAGGCTATGAGTTCCTGATCCAGGCCAAGGCAGCCGGGGTCAATGTCAAAGCGGTCAATTGTTCATTTGGTGCCAGCGGGTTGATTAACAGTTACGAAATGGCCATCGCCAAAGCGGGCGCTGCCGGCATCGTCAGTATTTATGCCAGCTCCAACGATTCTCAGAATAATGACAATAATGTCAAAACATCATCACGGACCGTCGTCAATCAGGACTGCAAGGTCGTGGTGGACAACATGGATTCCCAGGGGATCAGAAGCGAAAGCTCCGATTATGGTGTGATGACGACGGATGTGTTCGCGCCGGGGCAGGATATCCTGTCCACCGTTGGCTCACTGAACGTTCATTTCAACGCCTTTACGGCGGCCCTGGACCCCAGCCGGATCGTTTCCTACAACAGCTTTGAGGACAACGGCGGTACAGCGGACACGGAAAAGGATGTGGACCCGCTGACCTTCCATACCTGGAGTGACAGCGCCGCGGATCACTGCGGCGCGGCGGTGACAGCCGACACGACACGGCCGTTTTTGGGAAATAAATCCCTGACCGTTGATAAATCCGCTGACGGCAGCGCGGTCACTTTGGTGACCAGTCCGAAGACCCTTTCCAAAGACGCGTCCCGCAAGCTGTATCTTAACAGCGCGGTTAAAACCGATGCGGGTATCTGCAGTATAGCTGTCAGCTACCGGAATACCAGCGGAGGCTTTACGGAAATGAAATCCAGCGGCCATGACGGGGTAACGACACTTTTGGGCGCGTCGGACCAATGGATTCCCATCCTTTACATGGAACTGCCTGAAGACGGATCGGTGGACTACACGAACTTCCAATTAAAATTCGATTATAACTTTAGTGGTGCCGCGACCCAGATGAGCATGGACAGCTTCGGTTTGGGTTACGGTCTGGAACGTTATGGTTTGATGACCGGCACCTCCATGGCTGCGCCCATGGCAGCCGGGGAATTCGGCCTGCTGGCCAGTGCCTATCCGGACGAACCGGTCCAGAAGATCGCGGCCCGGGTGACCGGCGGGACGACAGACAGTGCCGATTTGAAGGACCTGTGCCGCAGCGGCGGCTACACCAACACGGCCAAGGCGGCCAGTGATCCCAATCCAGCCATCCAGAAGATCGCCGTGGACGGCCAGACAGCGGTGCTCACCGGCTACTTCTTCGGCAGCCAGGGCAGCGTGAGCGTCGGCGGCAAGGACGCGGCGGTCACCAAATGGAGTGATACATCCATCACCGTGACCATCCCATCGGGACTGACCGGCATGCAGGAATTCACAGTGACGGACAGCACGGGCCAGCACGGACGGGATTACGCCGATGTGGGCAACGCGGCCCATTCCTATACGGATCGGGCTGTCCCATCAGGTGGCAGTTATGCCGATGCAGCCGGAACGATGCCATTGGTTTCCGTAGGGAATGATATCTATATGGTGACTAAGAATTACGATGATAAGGGGGAACTTTGGTGCTACGACATCAAAGCGGCCACGTGGACGAGTAAAGGCACGACGATGACCACGACAGACGGCCAGACGGTTGACCTGGCAGCCATATCCGCCATGGCATCCTGCGGCGGCAAGCTGTACGCCCTGACATCCGATGCCCTGTACCAATACGCGCCGGCAGACGGAAAATGGACGAAGACCGCTTTGAAGGGAACCCTGCTTTCGGGCAGCACCCTGGCGGATGTGAACGGTCAGCTCCTGTCCTTTGGCGGTGCGGACGCATCCGGTGTTCCCAGCACGGCCATCAATGCCATCGATCCGGCCACAGGAAAAGTGACCGCTGCGGGTGCGATGCCGGCGGCCCTGAGCAGTCCCAAGGTAGCCGTGTCGGAAGGCACGGTCATGATCCTCGGCGGCACAGACGCCACAGGTACTGATAACAAGACGGTCACCATGACCACGGATTTAAAGACCTATACCACCGGCGATGCTTTGCCGGGGGATGCCAGCCAGCAGGTCAGCTACGCGGTAGCCCCGACGAAGACCGGCCTGATCATGGCCGGCATGGTCCACAGCGATGGGACCACCTGGCAGGATACCTGGAACTTCGACAAGAGTACCGGCAAGTGGACGGCGTCGGACAAAGTCCTGAGCGCGAACAAGACCTTCAGCCAGGTTGGCTGCCAGGTGAATGGCCAGTTCTACGTCTGGGGTCAAAGCTATATTGCGAATGACCTGAGCTTCTTCCGGTCAACGGCCATCGAAAGCCCCGAAGCAGCGCCGATCGTGACCTATGAGGTCCACGGCCGCAACTACGGCTGGAACCAGGGCAGGAAGGCGAACGGCGCCACCGCCGGCACCACAGGCCAGGCCCTGCGGCTGGAAGCGCTGAAGGTGAAGATCGAGGGTGAAGACGGCAGCACCGTGAGCGGACTGGGCATCAGCTATCAGGTCCATGTGCAGAATACCGGCTGGATGGATTGGAAATCCGACGGTGAAATGGCGGGCACCACGGGCCAGAGCCTGCGGATGGAAGCCGTGAAGATCAGTCTGACGGGGACGAATGCCAGTAAGTATTCAGTATCTTATCGCGTCCACGTTCAGAACAAGGGCTGGACCGACTGGGTGAGCGACGGCGCAGAAGCCGGGACGACCGGTCAAGGCCTGCGGGCAGAAGCCATTGAAATCAAATTAACAGCCAAATAAATCAGCTGAAAAAATCCATGGAGTGAAAAAAATCCGTGGATTTTTATATTTTTCTTAAGAATTGTAACCAAATGGGGCAGATTTGTTGACATCAAAGGTATATAATGACTGTAAACATTAACCCCATTGGGGAGGAGGTAAGTAATATGAAACGGATTTTTGGATTCATCACGATGATGCTGTTTACCCTGGCACTGTGTGTGGCGCCGGCAATGGCGGCGGATTCGGACACCGGGTCAGCCGGAACGGATGAATACACGGTGAGCCAGGCCGAACACCAGGCCATCGTGTGCGTACGCACCCAGGACCAGGGAGCGACCCTTCAGGCCCAGTCGGCCGACGGGCTTTCCTGGGAGCCATTGATGGATGTGACCGGCGTTTCCACGGCGGCCACCCAGAAGGCGGACAGCCTGACCACCCAGGGCAATGACGGCAAGGAACTCATGCTGGTCAAATCTGACAGCCTGAGCACCGATGAGATCATCGCGGCGGTCCAGGCCAGAGGCGATGTGATCTTCGCCGAACCGAATCATGTCTACACCCTGAAGGATGTCCAGACCCAGACTGCGGATACATCCCAGATCGTGAATGAGACGAAGGCGGATTACTCCAGGTTCCAATGGGGCAACGCCAACACCGGTCTCGTCGACAAGGGGAAAACCGGTGTGGATATCGGTAACACCACGGGGTTGACCGGCAGCAAGTCCACCGTCATCGCCGTCATGGATACAGGCATCGACTATACCCACCCGGACCTCCAGGACCAGATGGTCAACCTGGACGCCTACCCGGCACTGGAAGCGGCCACGAACTGTGGGAAATACGGCTATTGCGGCGTTTCCACTGAAAGCGCGTCAGATATTTACGATTACGCTCTGAACGAAACCCACGGCACCCACATCGCGGGCATCATCGCCGCCACGGCCAACGGGACGGGGACCAATGGCCTCATGAAGAACGTCTCCCTGATGGGGATCCGGAACATGACCAAGGACGGTTCGATTTTGGATTCCGCTACGCTGAACGGTTATGACTTCCTGGTCAAGGCCAGGGAAGCCGGCGTGAATGTGAAGGCCGTCAACTGCTCCTTCGGCGGGATGGAAATAAGGCAGGGGATGGAGCTTGCCATCCAGAAAGCGGGAGAAGCCGGTGTGACCTCGATTTACGCCTCAGGCAATTCCAATGTGAATACGGATGACAATATCTTTTCCACTGAAAGCAGTGTGACTTCGGGAGCAGCGAAAATCGTCGTCGACAGCGATACGGCCAGCGGGACCAGGTCCGCGTTCAGTAACTACGGCGTGATGAGCACCGATGTGTTTGCGCCGGGTACCGATATCCTGTCCACCGTCGGCGCGCTAAACGCCCAGTTTAACGCCTTCCTGGCAGCCCAGGACGCGGACCGGATCGTGTCCTACAATGGCTTTGAGTCAGACGCGTCGGGCACAGCAGAACCGGCTGTCAATCCGATGACCTTCTGCGTCTGGAGCGATACGGCGGCAGACAACTGCGGCGACAGCATGAGCGGCAGCACATCCTATGCCTTCCTGGGGGATAGCTCCCTGAAGATGGAAAGGCCGGCTACAGGGGATACCACGACGGTTGTGACCAAACCCATGGCCATTACCAAAGACGCCGCCCGCAAGCTGTACATCGGCGGCCTGCTCGAATGCGAAAATAACGCGGTTACGAATGCGGCACAAGTAGCTGTGAGCTTCAGAAAAGCAGACGGCAGCTATACCGCGGAAACGAATTGGAGAGCCCGGACGACGATTTGGGCTAATAACTATATGGAAATCCCATCCGACGCGTCACTGGATCATTTCCAGGTGAAGCTGACCGTTACTTATCTCTCTGATACCACTAAGGCCCTATACATGGACAGCTTCGGCCTGGGCTACGGACTGGAACGTTACAGCCTGATGAGCGGCACCTCCATGGCGGCACCGATGGCGGCCGGCGTTTACGGCCTGCTGGCCAGTGAATACCCGGATGAACCGGCGGCCAAAATAGCGGCCCGGGTCATCGGCAGCGCCACCGCCACCGACGACCTCAAGGACCTGTGCCGGTCAGGCGGCTATGTGAACACGGCCAAGGGCGCGGCGGATCCCAACCCCGTCGTCCAGAAGATCGCCGTTGACGGACAGAAAGCCGTACTCACCGGCTATTTCTTCGGGGACAAGGGCAGCGTGACCGTTGGCGGGAAGACCGCCGCTGTGACGAGCTGGTCAGACACATCCATCACCCTGACCCTGCCCACAGGCATTAGCGCGATGCAGGAATTCAAAGTCACAGACAGCGCGGGCCAGAGTGGCCGGAATTACGCCAATGTGGGGAATGTGGCCAACACGTACACCGACCTGACGATTCCGAGCGGCGGACAATACGACGCCACTACCAAAGTAAACATGGCCGCCGTAGGGAACAAGATCTATATGTTGACAAGCGCACCGGAATTATGGTGTTATGACATCCAGAAGGCCGCCTGGGAAGATCTGGGGACATCCATCACAGCAGATGGCAATACCCTTAATCTGTCGGAAGGCATGGGATTTACGGCATGCAGCGGCAAGCTGTGCTTCTTCACGGGGGACAACCTGTACCAGTGGGAACCCAGCGGCGGCACATTGGAAAAGACCGCACTCACGCTGAACAGCACCTTCTACAGAGATGGCACCCTGGCTGATGTGAATGGCCAGCTCATGTATTTCGGCGGGATGACCCAATATGCGGCCACATCGACTGCGGAAAAGGGCATCCTGACCATCGACCGGAAGACCGGTGCGGTGACGAAGACCGGTGAAATGCCTGTCGGTCTGATCGCTCCCAAGGTAGCGGAATCAAACGGTACGGTCATGATCCTCGGCGGAGCGACCGCCATGACCGGAGGAATGAAGACGAAAAATACAGATGTGTACAAGACGACGGACCTCAAGACATTCACGGCCTGCGACGCCTTGCCGGGAGATGACGGACAGGAAGCCGCCTTCGCCGTGGCGCCGACGAAGACCGGCCTGATCATGGCCGGCATGATTCATCAGGCGGACGGTGTATGGCAGGATACCTGGAACCTGGATGCGTCGACAGGCAAGTGGACGGCATCGGACAAGATCCTCAGCGTGGCCAAGACCTTTGCCCAGGCCGGCTGCCAGGTGAACGATAAATTCTACGTCTGGGGCCAAAGCACCGTCACGGATAAGCTGACCTTCTTCCGCAGCACGGATATCGAAAGTCCGGCAGCCGCACCCAGCGTGACCTACGAGGTCCACGGCCGCAACTACGGCTGGGATCAGGGCTGGAAGGCGGACGGCGCCACCGCCGGCACCACGGGCCAGGCCCTGCGGCTGGAAGCGCTGAAGGTGAAGATCGAGGGCGAAGACGGTCTGGGCATCAGCTATCAGGTCCATGTGCAGAATAAGGGCTGGATGGAGGCCGCAGCTGACGGTGCCATGGCGGGAACCACCGGCCAAAGTCTGCGGATGGAAGCCGTGAAGATCAGTCTGACCGGAGCGAACGCGGGCAAGTACAGTGTTTCTTATCGCGTCCACGTTCAGAACAAGGGCTGGACCGATTGGGTGAAGGATGGCGCGGAAGCCGGGACGACTGGACTCGGATTACGGGCAGAAGCCATTGAAATCAAATTAACAGCCAAATAAATCAGCTGAAAAAATCCATGGAGTGAAAAAAATCCGTGGATTTTTTTATTTTTCTTAAGAATTGTCACCAAATGGGGCAGATTTGTTGACATCCGTGGTTTAAAATAAATATAAACATTACCCAATTGGGGAGGAGGTAAATAATATGAAACGGATTTTTGGATTCATTGCGATGATGCTGCTGGCATTGGCACTGTGTGTGGCGCCAATACTGGCGGCGGATTTCGATACCGGCACGGCCGGAACGGATGAGTATACGGTGACCCAGGCCGAACACCGGGCCATCGTGTGCGTGCGAACGGGTGATCAGGGAGCAACGCTTCAGGCCCAGTCGGCCGACGGCCTTTCCTGGGAACCTCTGATGGATGTGACCGGGGCTACCACGGCGGCAACGGAAAAATCAGACAGCCTGACGACGCAGGGGAGTGACGGCAAGGAACTCATGCTGGTCAAGTCCGATACCCTGAGCACCGACGAGATCATTGCCGCGGCCAAGGCCCGGAGCGATGTGCTCTTCGCTGAGCCGGATTACGTGACCACCTACAAGGGTGAGAACACCCAGACGGCAGACACCTCCCAGATCGTGGATACCAGCACCGCTGATTATTCCCGTTTCCAATGGGGGCTTAAAAACACGGGCCTGGTCAATAAGGGGAAAATCGGTTTGGACGTCGGCAACACCACGGGGCTCACCGGTTCCCGGAGCACGGTCATCGCTGTCATGGACACGGGGATCGATACCAGCCATCCGGACCTCCAGGACCAGATGGTCAATCTGGACCAGTATCCGGCGCTGGAAGCAGCCACGGGCTGCGGCAAGTACGGCTACTGCGCCGTGGAGGGTGAAAGCAAGACGGATATTTTTCCTTATGATATAGGCGATACCCACGGCACCCATTGCGCGGGCATCATTGCCGCTGCGGCCAATGGCTTCGGGACGAAGGGCGTGGCACCGAATGTGAGCCTGATGGCGCTCCGGGTCTTTGACAAGAATGGCGAAGGGGAATACACCAGCGCCGTCATCAAGGGCTATGACTGGCTCATCAAGGCCAGGGAAGCCGGTGTGAATGTGCGTGCGGTGAACTGCTCCTTCTCCGTCCCCTATCTGCCCGAATCCCGGGAACTGGCCATCCAGCGTCTTGGCAATGCGGACATCATCGCCATTGTCAGCGCCGGCAATGAAAATAATAATGTGGATACGAATATCGCTTCCAGCGAGAATACGATCGACACCTCCAACAGGATCATAGTGGACGCCATGGATGCCCAGGGGAGCAGGTCGGTTTTCTCCAATTACGGCATGCGTACCGATGTGTTCGCACCGGGGTCGGATATCCTTTCCACCCTGGGGACGCTGAGCGCCCGGTTTAACGCCTTTACAGCGGCTTTGAATCCCAGCCGGATCCTCGCCTACAACAGCTTTGAGGAAAATGGCGGTACTGCGGACACGGAAAAGGACGTGAACCCGCTGAGCTATTACTATTGGAGCGACACCGCCACAGACAACTGTGGTGACGCCGCCGCCACTGGGACGGCCCGGTCCTTCCTCGGCAGCCGTGCCCTCCAGATTGACAGGCAGGACAGCAATACGGTGACCCTGGTCACGGCGCCGACGGCCCTTTCCCCCGCTTCCGGGAAAAAGGTCTACCTGAACGCCGCGGGTCATGGGGATACCGGTATCTCCCTGATCAAGGTCAGCTTCCGGAAGCCTGACGGCAGCTATACGGAAGAGAGCAGCCGCACGTACGATCTGATTTGCGCGACCAACCAGTGGGGAGCGGACACATATCTGGAAGTTCCCACTGATGGCAGTGTGGATTTTGCCCATTTCCAGATGAAGCTGCGCATCATCTTCAATTCCACCAAGGCGAAGCAGGCGAGCATCGACAGCATCGGGCTGGGCTACGGTCTGGAACGCTATGGCATGATGAGCGGCACCTCCATGGCCGCCCCCATGGTCAGCGGCGTCTTCGGCCTTTTGGCAAGCGAGTACCCCAGTGAATCCGGGGAACAGATCGCAGCCCGGATCAAGGGCGGCACCACGGATCCAGGCGGGCTGGCGGATTTATGCCTCAGCGGTGGCACCGTGAATGTGGCCAAGGCCAGCACTGACCCGGATCCGGTGGTTGGGAAAATCGCCGTGGACGGCCAGAAGGCCGTGCTTTCCGGTTACTTCTTTGGTGACGCGGCGGGCAGCGTGACCGTCGGCGGAAAGGCCGCGACGGTGACGAGCTGGAGCGCCACCTCCATCACGGCCACCATCCCCTCGGGCCTTACCGGGGAGCAGGAATTTGCGGTGAAGGACAGCACCGGGGCGTCGGGACGCAACTACGCCGATGTGGGCAATGTCGCCAATGCCTATACGGATCTGGCCATCCCCAGCGGCGGGACCTACGACGAAACCGTCACGGCGGAAACGGCTGCCCTGGGCAAGGCTGTTTACCTGTTGAACGCTCATGACGATTATGGTTTTACAGTGACCAGCCGCGAGCTGTGGCGCTACGACACGGTCAAGGGCACATGGGAAGATCTGGGGACGACGATCACCGCCGCTGGCAGGTCCGTCGACCTGAAGGATGTGCTGTCCATGGCCACCTGCGGCGGCAAGCTCTGCCTGCTGACCGCCGATGCCCTGTACCAGTACGATGGCAGCGCGTGGACAAAGACGGCCCTCAAGCTGGATGCCGCCCTTCATACGGAAGGCACCCTGGCGGATGTGAAGGGTGAACTGATGTACATCGGCGGAAAGGCCCAGGAAGCCTCGTCGACAAACGGATCAAAAGACATCATGGCCATCGACCGGGCCACAGGGGCCGTGACCACGGCTGGCCAGCTTCCCCTCGGCTTGATGCATATAAAGGTGGCGGTATCGGGGGATACGGTCCTTCTTCTCGGAGGAGCGTATTATCTCGGCAATGATATTGATTATTACTACCACAATTATGTCTGTAAAACAACGGACATGAAGAATTACACGATTTGCGACAATCTGCCCGGAGATGATAATGGACAGCGTATCAGCTTTGCGGTGGCACCGACGAAGACCGGCCTGGTTATGACGGGCATGGTCCATCAGGACGGCACGACCTGGCAGGATACCTGGAATCTGGACGCGGCCACGGGCAAGTGGACGGCGTCGGATGCGGTGCTCAGCACGGCCAAGACGACCTACCCGGCTGGGTGCCAGGTGGGTAATAAATTTTACGTCTGGGGCGTCAGCGCCATCACCAACAAGCAGACCTTCTTCCGGAGTACGGATATCGAAGGCCCGGCATCAGCGTCCAGCGTGAACTACGAGGTCCACGGCCGCAATTACGGCTGGGACCAGGGATGGAAGACGGACGGCGAAACCGCCGGCACCACGGGCCAGGCCCTGCGGCTGGAAGCGCTGAAGGTGAAGATCGAGGGCGAAGACGGTCTGAGCATCAGCTATCAGGTCCATGTGCAGAATACCGGCTGGATGGATTGGAAGTCTGACGGTGAAATGGCCGGCACCACGGGCCAGAGCCTGAGGATGGAAGCGGTCAGGATCAAATTGACTGGGGACAATGCCAGTCAGTATTCGATATCCTATCGCGTCCATGTGCAAAACAAGGGCTGGACGGACTGGGTCAGCGACGGTGCGGAAGCAGGAACCACCGGGCTTGGCCTGCGGGCAGAAGCCATTGAAATCAAACTGACGGCCAAGTAGTTTACGGAAGAAAAAATAGTAGAAAAAAGGTCATCAGCCCGTCAAAATACGGTGCGGATGACCTTTTTTATTCAAAGTCGTTAAAGTCGGTTTTCAGGAAGCTTATAGGGACCGGAATTTCATGGTCAGGGCGCCGGTGGTCATTTCCGCCCAGGAATAGGGCATCATGTATTCGCCCATGAAGGCGTTGACGGCGACACTGTCTCCGTCCAGGGCCATGTAGTAATCACAGTCAAAGGCCGTGATATCAACGGCCATGGCGTCCCGGTTTTTTATGATGATATGTTCATAGCCGATTTCTTTTAAAGATTTCATCAATTCCAGACGGATGACGGAAAGCTGCTTTTGGCGGGAGCGGTCGTAAACATCGTCTTCCCACAATACGGCGGCGATTTCAGACGAAGTGCTGCCGGCCCCCCGGCGATCGATCAGGTAAGCCAATAATTCCTTGGATTTCAAACGGCTGAATTTAAGGGGTTTTTCATTCAAGAAAACCTCAAAGCTGCCGAAGCACTGGACGCGCATGGCCTTGGGGGGAACGGTGCGTGCCGGCGGATTCCGAAGGTTTTCAAACTCAATCTGGATTTTTTCCCTGGTCGCCGGCTTCAGGATGTAGCCGCTGGGACGCAGGGCCATGGCGTCCAGCGCGTAACTGGAATAGCCGGTGACGAAGATGATGTTGACGTTGGGATACGTGATTTTAATGACACTGGCCAGTTCAAGTCCGGACATTCCAGGCATTTCGATGTCCAGAAAGGCGACATCGGGGCGGAATCCTTCCATGCGGACGGCCCGGATCACGTCGGAGATGCGCTGGTAAGAACGAAGGTCGGCGTCAGGCTGTGCTTCGAGAATCGCACGGGAAAGGATGTTGAGCGCGGGCACTTCATTGTCGACTGCCAGAATTTTCACGGAATGGATCTCCTTTCGGGAGGTGGTAAGAAACAAATTATAGTGTATCACATCCTTAAAATTTGTTTTATTATATCAAAACAAGGAAAGGATTTCAAGTTTTTAATGCGGTGCATTGACCGTTTTGCAAAAAAAAGTATTCCTAAAACAGACTCAGGTCTCTTTGGGAATGACGATGATGACGGTGGAACCAAGTCCAGGAACGCTTTTGAGGAGCATGGACCCGCTGCACAGGCGGTCCAGGCGGTCTGAAATGCCCTTTATGCTGGATGTGAGGGACTGGGGGTCGATATTAGAATCGAAACCAACGCCGTTGTCCTGGACGGTGACGCGGTAGCAGGTCGGTGTTTCCGCGGACGCGATGCGGACGGTGCCGCCGTCTTCACGCTGCATCACACCGCAGCGCACGGCGTTTTCCACAATGGGCTGGAGGGTCAGGGACGGTATGAGGAAATCGGTGATCTGGATGTCGTAGATGACCTGGAGCTGGCTGCCGAAGCGTTTGGATTCAAGGCTCAGATAATTCCGGGTGTGGCCCAGTTCCCGTTCGAAGGGGACCAGGTGGTCGGATTTCAATGATTCAATGTTTTCCCGCAGGAAATTTGAAAATTCGATGGTTGTTTCCTCGGCGTCCGGTGCCTTATCGTGGCACAGGTCCTGGATGACGGTCAGGGCGTTATACAGGAAGTGGGGCTGGATCTGGCTCAGCATGATGGCGACGCGGGATTCGTTGAGTTCCCGCTCGCGCTTGATCAGCTGCCGTCCCCGTTCGATGTAGATGGATACATAGACGATGACCAGGGAGAGGGCGATGGCCATGTTCATGTAGTCCAGCCCGAAGGGATGCTGGATCTGGATCAGCACGGCGATGACGGGGAACAGGGGGTAGGAAAGGAAGGTCAGGGCCATGCGGCGGCCCATGCACCGGCTATTCAGCAGGATCAGGATCAAGGTTGGCAGCAGCTCCAGGACGCCAAAAAACTGGTTGAGTATGAAGTGAGGTCCCCGGGTGTAAATTCCCCCTTCACAGGAAAAGTACATGTGGTTCTGGGTGGAAATCAGAACCAAAAGGAGGGCGGTGATCCAGATGGTCCGGATGACTGTTTTTGTATGCTTGGGCACGAATCCATCGTCGGGAATATGGCTCATCACGTATTCCGCATACAGGCCGGCCAGTGGATGGCCGAAGCCGCAGGAACCAAAGGCCATGAAATAATCAAGGCCTGCCATCCCGGCTCTTCCTTCCAGCAAAAATCCGCCGATGCTGCAGCCCAATAAGGCCATATCGGTCACGAGCATGCTGCTCATGAAATGGTCCTTTGTTCCGTTTTGGCTGCTGTCAAAGCGATTGCTCCAGAGAAGGATGGCGACGACGATGAAGGCGAATCCCAGACAAACCGTGTTGGTCATCGCGATGGAATTATCGGGAATTGTCATGGAAAGACGCTCCTTTTGGAATGGTGATGGCGGCCGTGGTGCCCTGGTCCGGGACGCTGTTGATGACCAGGGAGCCGCCGCACATGGTACGCAGCCGTTCGGCCACATTGGATATGCCGATATGGGTCCGGCCGTCGGCCTTTTTCGTCTTGATATCAAAGCCGGGACCATCATCGATGATGGTGACGGTGTAATGCTTGGCGTCCTGCCAGCCGCGGATTTCAACCGTTCCGCCGTCCTCCCTGGCCATGGCGCCGTAACGCACGGCATTCTCCACGATGGGCTGGAGGGTCAGGGGCGGTATCAGGAAATCGGTGGCCCGGACATCCCAGACCACATGGAGCAGATCGCCGAAACGGCGGCTCTCTAGGGCCAGGTAGTTGCGGGTGTGGGCCATCTCCAGACTGAAGGGGATGGGTTTCTGGGCTTTGAGGGAGTCGATGTTGCCTCTGAGGAATTCCGAGAATTCGATGGTCGCTTCTTCCGCTTCCGGAGCCTGGCCATGGCACATGTCCTGGATGACGGAAAGGGTATTGTAAAGAAAATGGGGCTGGATCTGGCCGAGCATGATGGATACCCGGGATTCGGACAGCTCCAGTTCCTTTTGCGCCAGACGGTTCCCCCGTCTCACATAGACGGTGACGTAAATGATGAGCAGGGAAAGGGTGGTCGCCAGGCACATGAGGTCCAACTGGGGAATGATCATCTGCAACAGGATGGCGCACATGGGCAGCATGGAATTGATGATGAGGGCCAGGGATGACCGCAGCCCGATGATGCTGTTGTGGACCAGGATGAAGATGATTAACGGGGCAAGGATCAGTGCGGATAAAATCGTGTTGCCGTGGTACAGTGGTCCCATGACAAAACTACCTCTATCGTAGTAAAAAAACATGTGGTTGAAAATGGAGATGAAATTGAGGAGGATTCCCAGGATGCAAAGCCCGAAAATCCAGCCCAGCATCCAAGAAGGCATATTCAGGGATTCATCGGCGATGGTATAAGCCACGTAAAGGGTGTAAATGACGGCCAGTACGTAGCCGAGGGAATTATCCCCAAAGGTGATGATGCTGTTGATCAGGCCCAGTGCCGGGAATCCCACGGCTGACCAGGAGGCAATCTCGCTGATCAGTAAAATCGCATTGACGATGAGCATGGCGTTCATCAGCGTGCTGGCGGTTTCCCGAATGGCCCGGTCCAGCTGGTTGCATAAAAGCAGAAGAATCGTGATGAGTAAAGCAAAAATCTGGACACAGATATTGGTGAGAATCACAGAGCTGCCTCCTTTTCTATTTTTTTATCCCACCATTATAGCAAAACGGTCTTTATAATTCAACCTTTATCATGCTAAAGCTTTCTGGCCCGATGTGATGAAAGAAAGATCCGGAGAAGATCATGATCATGTTATACGCAACTCTTTTTTCAGGTGAATCAGCTCTTTGTCAGAAACAGGCTTGGAAAAGTAACCATTGATGTTCATCCAGTCCAGGTTATCCGGATGGTCCCGTGAACCGGAAACCACATAGGCATAGAAAGCCTGTTGCTGACGGATGACCTTAATCAGCTCGTAACCGTCGATGGGACGGGTCCGGATGTCGGTGAAAAGAATGTCAATATGATTCTTTTGGACGAATTTTAATACTTCCAAGGGATTTTGAAAACTGTAGATATGGCTTTTTGGAAAGACACGATGAAGTTTATGAGTCAGATCTTCCAGTCCGCTTTTTTCATGATCAACGACAGCAATGTTCATTTTTTCCGCCCATTTCCTCTCCCGAATTTTTTTGCTTTGATCTGATTTTGATTTAATATAAATATAACAAAACTATGTCAACAAAAAGAGAATAGATGGATCAGGGACTTTAAGATAACACTAATTATATCTGGAGGATATGGCGCTTTGCCGTATTGAGGGAGCATAAAAAAACACCCTGCCGGTAAGCTGGGTGCTTTAGTGCTGATTCACGCAGGGATCAATCCCCCCGCCAGTCGTTGAGCGGTTCGCCAAAGCCGCCGGCGACCAGGTTGGACAATGAGCGGGAGGCCCAGGCTTCATCTTCGCCATCGGTAATCAGCTGGATCTTGTCGCCTCCAAACAAATCCAGTTTCAAAAGCGGCGTCATTTCCTTGGCGTTTGCTTCCAGGCCATTGTCCACGCGGCGGATGGTGACCTCGCAGGAAAACTTTTTGGCTGCTCCGCAAAACACGGCTGCAGGCCGGGCATGCAGACCAATTTCGTTCACAATCGTCATATCTTTTGTGATCATTTGCGACTCCTCCTGTTTATTGGTGAAATTTCACGATTGGGGGTAAAAAACCATTTCATCTATATTATAATAATTGTATTACACCATTGGGCGGATGTCAATCGTTTAATGAAAAGGTTAATATAAAAAATTAATGGTTAGGGTTTTCTTCCGGAATGTCGTCATGCCAGTGTGATGCGGGGAATGGGACGCCGGCTCCGGAATGGGGAATGGGCGGCACCGGGAAAGGAGAAAGATGAGAATCATTTTAGCGGGGGCTTTCGGCCACCTGGGTGGAGAACTTTTGCGTTCCCTCGTCGAAGGGGGACATGAGGTCGTCGCGGTGGGAAGACAGGAACGGCCGGTGGATGGCGTCAGCCGGGAGGCTTATGCTGCAGCGGAGCGGGACGTGACGGACGGCGCTTCCCTGAAGGGGCTGTGCGACGGGGCGGACGCGGTGATCTCCACGGTGGGGCTGACCAGGGCTGCCGCCGGAATCAGCCATTATGATGTGGATTACCGGGGAAATTTAAACCTTCTGGAAGAAGCCAAGGGGGCCGGCGTCAAGAAATTCATCTACATCTCGGTGATCCACGCGGATCAGGCTCCAGGGGTCCCCATGGTCCACGCCAAGTTTCTCATGGAGGAAGCGCTGAAGAAAAGCGGCGTTCCCTCTATCATTTACCGGCCCACAGGCTTTTTCTACGACATCGTCAAGGTGTTCCGGCCGATGATCGAAGCGGGAAAGGTCACTTTGTTAGGAAAGAAGCCCATCCGCGCCAACGTGGTGGATACCCGGGATTTTGCGGACTACATCACGGCCCATCTGGGGGACGCTGGTGAGGTGGTGGATGTGGGCGGTCAGGAAACCTGGACCTATGAGGAAATCGCCCGCATGTGCTTTGCCGCGGCGGGGGTGGAGCCCCGGATCAAGACGGCGCCGCCCTGGCTCTTTGACATGCTGGCGGGACTGCCGAAGAATAAACGCAATGGTAAACGGGCGGTCATCCTGTTCTCAAAATGGACGCTGAGCCAGGACATGGTGGCCGGAACGAAGGTCGGAGAGCGCAGCTTCAAGGCGTATATCGACGAAAGCTTCAGGGATATGCGGGGTGAATGAGATGGCATGGGGATATTTAGGTGCTTTTTTCGTGGTCAGTGCCATCGGGTGCGCCATCGGGTTTAAAAAACCGGTGTATTTTTTGTCGGTGGGCTATGGCCTGTCGGTGGGACTGCTGGGCATCACCTATTTGGTGACCATTCTGGCGGGGGGCTTGTCCTGGAATGCGGTCACGGTGATCCAGTGCTTCCTTTTGATGGCCTATGGCGCCCGCCTGGCCGGGTTCCTTATTGCCCGGGAAATGAAGAATCAAAATTACCGCAAGGTCCTGGAGGATGTCCGGAAAGCTGATTCCAATGGGAAACCCGTGCCCTTCGGGGGGAAGCTGGCCATTTGGATCGGTGCGGCCGTCCTGTATATTATGCAGACCTGCCCTATCTTCTTCCGGGCGTATAACGGGTTGGGCCAGGATGTGGTGCTGCCGGCGGTGGGTGCGGCAATCAGTCTGGCCGGGCTTTTGATTGAAACCCTGGCGGATAAACAGAAAAGCGAACAGAAAAGGAAGAACCCGGATATGGTGGCCATGGAAGGGCTGTTCCGGATGGTGCGCTGCCCCAATTATTTTGGGGAGGTCTTGTTTTGGACCGGGGTCTTCGTGGGCGGGCTGAACGCCCTGCAGGGCATCGGCCAGTGGGTCATGGCGGTCCTGGGGTTTGTGATAATCCTGATGGTGATGGTCAACGGCGCCCAGCGGCTGGACAAACGACAGGAAGCCCGCTACGGGGATCAGCCGATCTACCGGGCCTACGCGGACCACACGCCGATCCTGCTGCCCCTGCTGCCCATTTATCACATCGGGAGGTATCGGTAGGCTGGAATGGAACCTGGCAGGATGGAATAGATCCGGCTCTTCCACCGGCAATGGTAATTCCTTGGCAGGTGATGGTAAAAAACGGGAGGGGCATACCCAAGTTTACAGAATTTTGTTATAATGAAAACATTAAATGTACCGGGCTTTTTCCGGTGCGGGGAATGAGGGGGAGCCATGCGCAAGGACAACGACAAGCGGATTTATCTGATGGAAGGGGACACGACCACCGTGTATCTGAAGAACGTCATCGACGACCCGGATATCCATGTGGGGGAACACACCTATTACAACGACTGTAAGCACGATCCCCGGGATTTTGTGAAGAACAACGTCCTGTATCATTTTCCCCAGTTTTACCGGGATACCATCATCATTGGAAAATACTGCTCCCTGGCCATGGGCACGACCTTCATCTGCCCCATCGCCAACCACAATTTTGATTCCCTGGCCAATTATCCTTTCCCCATCATCAATGACCACTGGGATCTGGACGAAAGCTTCGGCGGCAAGGTGAGCACCATCAAGGGGCCGACGGTCCTGGGCAATGACGTGTGGTGCGGCTACGACTCCGTCATCATGCCCGGCGTCCACATCGGTGACGGGGCGTCCATCGGCACCCGCAGCGTCGTCACCAAGGACGTGGAGCCTTACACCGTGGTAGCCGGCGACCCGGCCCGGCCGATCAGGAAGCGCTTTGACGACGCCACCATCGAAAAGCTCCTGGCCCTCAAATGGTGGGACCTCCCCGACGACGATGTCCGGGAAATCCTGCCGGACCTGATCAACGGGGACATCGACGCGGTTCTGGAAAAACGGTGGCTCAGCGAAACGGCCATGGCGGTGATTGAACGGGTGAAGAGCGGCTTGAACTGAAAAAATTGAATTGAACAGATTGAAAGCAAGAGAATCATCATGGGAGGAGATCCGGTGATGGTTCTTTTTTGTGGCGGTAATTTTTAAAATCGGATTTACCGTGACGGCATCAAATTGACGGGAGAAAATAAGTGTGTTACCATGGCAGAAGGGGAGGGTGCAACTCGTTTGCGTCCGTGATGGAATCCAGCAGCGGCATAAAAGGGCTTTGCGGACAGCCGGCCGCTGTACGGTTTTGATAATGAACTCAGAATTTCCCTCCCCTTTAATGATGTTAATGAGACAATTAAAGACAATGCAATCAATGGCGAGGTAGCAATGTGATTTTTGATGAGATGGCGAGTCCGGAATACAAGCAGGCTTTTCTTACAACCCAGCGCGGCAGATTGGGCGACGGCGATCCGTCTTACGCGGCCATGGAAGCGTATTTGGGCAGCGCTGCTTTCGACGGGGATGTAAAACGGCTGGCCCAGGGGAATTATTGGTTCGGTTATCCCCGCAAGGCCCATATCAGCAAATACAAGACGGACCGGAAGCGTGTGGCCTATATTTTTCCGGAAAAAGAGCAGCTCATCCTGAAATACGCGGCCTTCCTGCTCCACCGTTACGACGGCATTTTTTCCGAGCAGCTGTATTCCTTCTGCAAGGGCAGAAACGTCCAGGAGGTCCTGCGCCAGATTGATCCGCTGGTGCGTGAGGCCGGAAGGGTGGTCTTTCAGCTGGACATCACCGCCTATGGTGCGAGTATTGCCACGGAGCCCCTTCTGATTCGGTTGAAAAACATCCTGGCTGATGATCCGTCCCTTTTTCTTTTTTTTAAATGGTTGTTGAACCGCAAAAGGGCCGTTGCCGATGGGGTTCTGGCCGAGGATGAAACCGCGTCCCTTCCGGGCACGGCGCCGTCGGCCTTTTTCTGCAACGTGTACCTGGACGGCCTGGACAAGGCCTTTGCCGGTAAAACGCTGGCGTACTTCCGGTACGCCGATGATGTGTTCATGGTGTTTGAAGATGAAGCTTCTGCCAGGGAGGTCAGCGCTGCCTACATCCGGGAAATCCGGAGGCTGGGGCTGACTGTCAATGAGGAAAAGACGGCCCTTCACAAATCCGGGGACGCCATGGTATTTTTGGGCTTTTTATTTACCGGTGACGGCCAGATTGATATTGGGCCGGCCACTGTGGAAAAGATGAAGGCCCGGATCCGCAGGCAAGCCCGGAAATGGCGGCGGCGCATCGGACCTGGCGGCCTGACGGTGGAAGAGGCGGTCCGGGGCTTTGTGGAGCAGACCAACAGAAAATTTTTTGGGGAGGCCCGTATCGGGGATAATTATGCCCAGCGGTATTTTCCGGTCATCACCCGGATTGACGCGTTAAAGGCCCTTGACGGCCAGGTCCAGCGCTACATGCGTTACATCGTCACCGGCCGGTTTACAAAGAAAAATTACGCCATTCGTTACGGTGATTTAAAGCGGATGGGTTATAAAAGCCTGGTCCGGGCCTATTATCAGGGCAGGGAGGGATGCCGGGATGGCGGACAAGGATAAACAAAAGGCCGCGGCGGAGCTGGCGGTTTTAAACAAAGTGGAAAATTCCAGACGGGGCTACTACATTTCCGGTTCCCGGACGATGATCCTGGCTGTCCTGGCGGTGGCCGCTTTGTTCGGCCTGGGCTTCGGACTGATCCATCTGCCACGGTACAAGGGCTGTTCCATCCAGAGCGTGTCGGAAAAGCTGGCAATGGTAGTGGTGGAGGACAAGGTTCCCGATGGGGCGGCGGTGAAGGTGGAGCTGCGGGAAAAGAAGGGGATTCCGGCAAATCTTTGGCAGACCATCGCAGCGGGAATGTCCGGCCAGCGCAATGGCGATAAGGCCATTGTTGACAGCCGGCTGGTGATCCCCAACCTCAACGGCTCCACCAGCGTTTATTTCGACGCGCCCTTCAGTACCTACACGGTGTCCAGGGTGTTTTATTATGGGGAAGACCGGAATCTTTTCCAATTACTGACGGATTAGGGGGTGGATGCTGTGAAGGTGCCGCTGATCATCCAGATGCAGTCGGTGGAAAGCGGATCCACCGCCCTGGCCATGGTGTTGGCCGCCTATGGAAAGTGGGTTCCGTCCGATGAGCTCAGGAAACAGTGCCGGATTTCCCGGGGAGGGACCCGCATGGCCTATCTTGTGGCAGCGGCCCGCTTTTACGGCATGGAGGCCCAGGAGGACCGGATCTCGCTGCAGGAACTGGCCCGGGAAAAGCTTCCTCTGATCGTCCAGTGGAAAAGGTACCAGTATGCCGTGGTGTGTGCCGTGGATAAGGGCAGGGTCCGGCTCAACGATCCGAGGAACGGCAGCCTGAGCCTGCCCCTGGCCCAATTCGGGGAGGTGTTTACGGGGCGGATTATCCGGCTGAAGCCGTCGGCGGATTTCGTGCCTGGTGGCGGGCGGACGTCCACTGCCCGGTACGTGTGGCAGCGGCTGTCCGGCGTGAGGCGGATCGCCCCGGGACTGATGGTGCTTTACGCCATCGGTTATCTGGCCAGCCTGGCTTCCCTGATCCTCGTCCAGATTTATCTGGACAGCGTGATGGCGGGAAGCCAGGCCGGGTGGTATGGGCCTCTGGTGGCGCTGATGGGGATCTGTGTGGCGGTGAACCTGCTTGCCCTGTCGGCGCAGAGGATCCGCCTGTTCCATCACAGCGGCCGGCTGGCGGCGGAATCCGGCGCCGGCCTGATCCGGCAGCTGTACCATCTGCCCCTGCGGTTTTTTGAGGAGCATTTCGCCGGGGAGCTCATGGAGCGGCTGGACAACAATGACGAAATTGACAAGACCATCCTGGGGACCCTCCTGCCTTTGGGTATCGACAGCCTGATGCTCATCGTCTACCTGATCCTCATGTTCCGTTACAACCCGGTGGTTACCGCGGTCTGCCTGGGGCTGGAAGGGGCCTGCATCGGCGCCAGCCTGATCCTCCAGCAGAGGATCGTCCAGCGGACCCGGGTGCTCAGCCGCGTTTCCGGGGCCATGAACGCCACGGCCCTCAACGGCATGGAGACCATCGAGACGATCAAGTCCATGGGGGCGGAAAATAATTTTTTCAGGCTGTGGAGCTTGTCCCAGTCGGATTACCAGAACCGGAAGCTCGATGAGCAGGCCCTGCGCCGTTATCAGACCCTGTTGTCAGGGGTCCACGAAACCCTGTCTTCGGCGGCCATGCTGTTTATTTCTGTCATCTTCATTGCCAGGGGCAGTCTGTCCCTGGGGGCTTTTGCCGCCCTCCAGTCCATGGTTGGCGTGGTGCGGGCCAAGGCCTGGGCTTTTGTGACGGGGAATGACGATATCCAGTCCATGCGGGTGCAGATCGAGCGGGTAGAGGATGTGATGGTGGCTGAGCCGGAGAACCCCATCCCTCCTGCCGGCGGAGAAAAAGCAGAAAAGCTGGCTGGAGGGATCGCCATCCGGGATATGGGCTACGCCTATTCCGCGGGTGAGGCGCCGGTGTTCGAGGATTTTTCCCTGACCATCGCCCCTGGGGAATGGGTGGGATTGGTGGGGCCGACGGGCTGCGGCAAGAGCACCCTGGTCAAGCTGATTGCCGGGCTGTACCAGCCGGACTGCGGCACCATCACCTACGACGGGCGGCTGCGGCGGCAGATTCCTGACGAGGTCTTTTACGCCTCCCTGGGGGTGGTGGATCAGGAGACGACCCTCTTTGAGGACACGGTCGCTGCCAATTTGAAAATGTGGGACGCCGCCATCGGGGATACGGCCATGACCCGCGGGGCCGTCGATGCCCAGATCCACCGGCGGATCATGGCCCAGAAGGGTGGTTATGAAAGCCGGGTGCTGGACAGCGGGAAAAATCTTTCTGGCGGCGAAAGGCAGCGGATGGAAATCGCCCGCGCCCTGGCCCGGGATCCATCGGTGCTGCTCATGGACGAGGCCACTGCCGCCCTGGACGCCCTTACGGAGCAGCGGATCATCGACGCCCTTCGCGCCCGGGGCATCACCTGCCTCATGGTGGCCCACCGTTTGTCCGCCGTTCGGGACTGTGACCGCATCGTCGTCATGGACCGGGGACGCATTGTGGAAATGGGTACTCATGGGGAGCTGATTAAAAAAAATGGCCTGTACAGGAAATTGGTGGAAACGCAATGAACAATGAAAAGATGGGAAACCGGCCCGGGGCGGAGGGCGGATCCGTGGAAGCCGCTTTGAGGGTGATCCTGAAGCGGTTCGGCGTGGACGCGGAATTTTCGACGGAAGGGGACAGTCTGGAAGATATTTTCGACCGGGTGCTGTCTCCCCTGGGGGTCATGTACGAATTCACGGAACTGGAGCGGGGATGGCCCCACCGGGCCTTTGATTACATGGTCGGCTTTACGGCGGAAGGGGAGGCCGTCGCCCTGCTCCCCGTGGTGGGCGGCTATCGCTGTGTCTTCCAGGATGGCCGTTGCTGCCGGGCAAGCGGGAAGGGCGGCGGGGTGGGGCCCGTCGCCATCTGCATCCATCGGCCATTTCCTGACAGATCCTTCACAGTGAAGGGCTTCATCACCTGGATGCTGACCCTCTTTTCAGTCCGGGACATCCTGCCGGTGGCCGCGGCGGCCGCCATCATCGCCCTTTTGGGCATGGTGGTGCCGGCAGTTTACAACCTTGTCTTGGGCAGCATCGCCTCCATGGGCGGAAAGGGGATGGAAACCCTCTGGTTTTTCGCCTGGTTCTTTATTGCGGCAGGCATCGCTTCCGCCGTGGTCAAGGCTGCCCGGGCCCTGGTCCTTGGCGCCCTGACGGTCCGGGTCACCGGGGAGGCTCAGACGGCTATCGTGGCCAGGATCCTTTTGCTGCCGGATTCGTTCTTCCGTGACAATACGGCGGGGCGGCTTTCTACCCGGATTGCCGACGGGCGGCGCCTGGCCAGCATTTTGGTCAGTGTGGTGGTGGACACCTCCTTTACAGCGTTGTTTTCCCTTGTCTACCTTCCTCAGATGTTCCGCTACGCGCCGGAGCTGGTGGCGCCGGCCCTGCTGGTCCTCCTGGCCGGTGTGGCGGTCTCCCTGGTCACGGGCTTTGCGGGCATCCGCAAGGAGCGCCGGAGCATCGCTGCCGTCACCGAGCTCCACAGCTTCGTTTACGCCTCTCTGCGGGGCATTCAGAAAATAAAGAATACCGGTGCCCAGGATCGGGCCTTCGACCAGTGGGAAGGCCTGTACGGCGAAAAGATGCAGCAGATGTACAACCCGTCCCTGCTGGTGATGATTGGGGATCTGATCCAGTCCGCCATCACCGCCGGCGGCATGGTCTTCCTGCTGGCCATCGCCGGCAGGACCGGCGTGACTCCCGCTGCCTGGATTGCCTTTTACGCCGCCTTCACCATGACGGCAAGCGGCCTTTCCACCTTTTTGAATGTCGTCAACTCGATGATGCTCATATCGCCCCTGGCAGAGCAGCTCGGCCCGATCTTTTCCGCGGAGCCGGAGCGTAGCGGTGCCTTTGGGGAAGTGACGGCTTTGAAGGGGGCTGTCGCTGTGGAAGATCTGACCTTCCGGTACGAGCCGGAAGCCCCCCTGGTTCTGGATGGGGTGAGCTTTTCTGTGGAACCCGGGGAATTCCTGGGCATCGTCGGGGAGAGCGGCTGCGGCAAAAGCACCCTGCTCCGCCTGCTCATGGGCTTTGAACACCCGGAGGGGGGGATGATCCGCTACGATGGCACGCCCATGGACCGGTTGAATCCCCGGTCCCTGAGACGTCATTTCGGCGTCGTTCTGCAAAACAGCCGGATCATGCCCGGCACCATTTATGATAATATCGCCTTCAACTCCCCCTGGCTGACGGAGGACGCCGCCTGGGACGCTGCGGAAAAAGCGGGGATTGCCGGCTTCGTCCGGTCCCTGGATCTTGGCATGGACACCATCCTTTCGGAAGCCTCCGGCGGCATCTCCGGCGGACAGAAGCAGGCCATCCTCCTGGCCCGGGCCATCGCCGCCGGGCCGGACATGATCCTCCTGGATGAGGCGACCTCCGCTATGGACAATCTTACCCAGAAAAAGGTCCTGGATATCCTGGCCGCTATGCCGGTCACCCGGGTCATCGTAGCTCAGCGGCTTTCTACCGTGGCGGCCTGTGACAGGATCCTGGTCATCGCAGATGGCAGGATTGCCCAGCAGGGGACCTACGGCGAGCTTTTGGGAGAGAAAGGGCCCTTTGGGGAAATGGCCCGGAGACAATCGGTTTAAAACAAAATTTTTTCATATCCAAGTTTTTCAACAATCTTTTTTTTTAAGAAAAGCAATTTTGTTGGATTTTGGTGACATTAATATGGTATAAATATCTTGGAATAGTTTTCGCTAATAAATAGAACGGTGTTCATATAAGTAAGACAGATAGGGAGGGTGTATTATGCTGTATGAAATGAAGGTTCACAACAAGATGATGACAGGAAGAAATTGGTTATTGGCTGCGGTGACAGCACTGGTGCTTTTTTGCGCTCTGGGGTTGCTCATGCCCGGGACGGCGCGGGCCGCGACCAGCGTTTCCTCCGAGGATGAACTGAGAACAGCCTTGGGAAGGCATGACACGGATATCGTCCTGACGGCGGATATCACGACGACTGGGGAAATGACCATCAACAATGAAGGTGCGTGCAGCATCGATTTGAACGGTCACACCATCAGCGTGAGCCAATACGCCCCCAGCCGCATCTTTAATATCGCCAGCAACTGGGGAACGGACCCCAAGGTCTCCATTTCCAACGGCACGCTGAGCGGCGGCATCACCGGTACTGACGGCGGGGCGATCTATTCCAAATCCAGCTACGGCATCCAGCTGACCAAGGTTGCCTTTAACGGCAACAGCTCCGGCGGCAACGGCGGCGCCGTTGCTCTGGAATTCGATGTCTCCCATGAACGGAATTATCCGGATTTCTTTAAGATCACCGATTGTACCTTTACGAACAACTCGGCGGTCAAATCCGGCGGTGGCATGTACATCCAATACAACGATAAGGATATCAGCGATTCGGCTATTGCCACCATCACCCGCTGTACCTTTGATGGCAACAAGGCGACCAATGACGGCGGCGGACTTTGTGTTTATTCTACGCAGTCCGATCGGCAATACCAAACACCCATTACGGATACCAAGATTACCAATAACGCAGCCGGCGGCTGCGGCGGCGGTCTTTATGTGGGCGGGGATACCCGCGTTACCATGACGGGGACGAGCAGCGGCGCATCCGTGGTTTCCGGCAATAAGACAACTGGCAGTTACGGCGGCGGCATCTATCTGCAGGGCGGCACCCACGCTTCTGTCTTTTACCGCACCCACGGCGGCCGCCTCACGCTCAACAACACCACGGTGGATCAAAACACCTCTACAGGAGATTCAGCCGGCGCCGGCGGCATTTACATCGATGCCGGTTCAGATTATAAAGAGTCGACTTCGGATCCCTACCCCTATTCGCCCCATCTCACTATGACGGACAGCAACGTGACCAATAACGTTTCGAGTGAGTCTGCCGGCGGTGCCGGCGGCATCTACAGCCTTGGCGGGGTTGTCGATATCACAGGCGGCAGCATCAGCGGAAACACGGCAAATGACAGCCATGCCTCCGGCGGCGGCATTTATAGCGGCTGGTCACTGAAAATGACCAATGTCACGGTAACCGGCAATAAATCCTACGGAACATTTTCTGATTCCGATGGTTTGGGCTTAGGCGGCGGCGGAATCTGCAATAACAGCAGTTACAGCGTCGAGGGCGGATCTAATTACAGCATGGTGTTGACAAACTGCACCATCTCTGAAAATACAGCGGTCAACGGCAATGGCGGCGGTATCTCCGGCAATTGGGGAACCAATGATGCGAGCGCGCTTATCAAGGGCTGCAGCATTTCGAATAACCACGCGCAACACGACGGGGGCGGCATCCATGCATGCTGGATCAAGGCCAATAAGACGCTGGACTTCAGCGGCACAAATACCATTTCCGGCAATTCAGCTGGAAATAATGACGGCGGCATCACTCTGACAGGCCTGATGAACATGAACGTTCTGGACGGAGTGACGGCCGTTACGGGCAACACGGCATGGTTCAACGCGGGCGGGATTTTTAATCCCGGGAGTAACTTCATTGAAATTAGACAAGGTGCGACGTTAAATCTCTTAAATAACACGACGACCGTTGGCGACGGCGGCGGCATTTTCAACCGCGGTTCGATTGGTATCTTTGACGGCGGCACCTTGAACGTAGACGGCAACACGGCCGGTCGTTACGGCGGCGGTGTTTACAATGGTCAGTTCAAGCATAGTAAATTTGCTATTCAGGCGGAAATAAAAGCTTCAACCGCCGGTAAGAATTCGTATTTTAACATCACTAATAATACTGCCGGCGGCGACGGCGGCGGCATCTACAATTTCGGATTTATCGGCAAAGAGGGTGTCGGCAATCTGATTACCACAGTGACCGGGAATACCGCGGCCGGCACCGCAAAAAAGAAAAACGGTACTGCCATGCAGGGAACCGGCGGCGGCATCAGCAATGTCACCAACAGCAACGATCAATGGACGAATACGGGGACCATTAGCATCCGAAATGACAGCACCCTGACGGTAATGGGAAACCAAGCGAAGGGCAACGGTGGCGGCATCGCGGATTTCGGCGACCTCAATCTGAAGAATTCGGTAAAAATCACGGACAATACCACCCAAACCGGCAGTGCCAAAGCTAACAACCTCTACCTGAAATCGGGCACGACCATCAGTGCAAGCGCATTGAGCGACGACTCCGTGATCGGCGTGACCATGCAGAATGTCACAGGGCAGGTCACGAATAATGCGTCTTCTAATCTGGCGTCGAGTTTTACATCGGATAATCCCGATTACGGCATACTGAACAAAGGCAGCGATTCGAGCCAGACGGTTTGGGTGTCAGACGCGCAGGTGAGTTTTCAAGCTGCGGATGGCGGAACGCCCGTGACCACGACCCTGTATAATGCCCTCGAAATGGCGCATAATAGACATGCTACCATCACCCTGCTGACGGATATCACCAGTTCGGTGCAGTATACCGTGATTGCAGGATCGACTGTCGAACTCAATCTCAATAATCACACCATCTCCCGCAAACTGCCTGAGTCACTGAGCAACGGCGGCATCTTTATTGTGGAAAAAGGCGCGAGCCTTAACCTTCATGACGGGATTCTTCAGGGGGGCAACAGCGGGAGATCCGGCGGCGGTATCGATAATAACGGCACGCTGTCTCTTGAAAACGTACAGGTGAAAAACTGCCAAACCGGACAAAATGGCGGCGCGATTTATAATACAGGCAACCTCACGCTTGCTGACAATGTGACCATCCAGAATTGCAAGGCCGTTAACGGCGGCGGCATTTATAATGAGGGGACGCTGAAATGTGGTGCTACGGTTACGAAAAATACGGCTTCACAAAATGGCGGCGGGCTTTACAACGCTGGTACCGGTACGACGAACCTTGAGAATTGTCATTTTAATTACAACGGTGCGGTACAAAATGGCGGTGGTGTTTATAACGCGGGCACGCTGGTTTCCACCCAAAGTGAAATCACCTCCAATTCCGCGGTAAACGGCGGGGGTATTTTCGCCGCGTCCGGCGGAAATCTGACCGTGGCTGGTTATACCAAGGTTTACTATAATTTGAATGTCAACAGAAATAATAATCTATATCTGGCATCCGGCCAAACAATCAACATGGCGGACACAGTGAGTACGCAATCAATGTATTACACCATCGGTATCAAAACCGAGGTTGATCCTACGCCGCAGCTTGCCCTGACCGGCAATAATTCACAAGATTACAGCTTGTTCTTCATCAGTGATGACGGCCACCCCATTTACAATACAGGCAGCGGGAGCAATCAAGTCGTCTGCACCGGTTATCAGGTGGAATGGGGCAATACGGAAAGCTACGGAAAATCCGGCACATTGGCTCAGGCCGTAGCCTTTGCCAATGCAGAGGCACAAAGAGGCACAACCGTTTATATTAAGCTGGATCAGGATGTCACCCCTGCAAGTTACGGCCTGTCGGGCATCGGGTTTTACAATGCCAGTGTGGTTTTGGACCTGAACGGCCATACCATCGACCGCGGACTCACGGCTCTTACCAATAACGGCGCCGTCATCACCATGAGCAGCTATAACCTGACTGTGAAAAACGGAACCATTAAAGGTGGTTATAACACCTATGGCGGCGGCATTCAGGCGCTTTCCGAAAGCCTTACCCTGGATAATGTCACGGTTACCGGCAATCATGCCGGTTCCTATGGTGGCGGTGTCTATGCGCTCGGCAGCAAAGTGATGCTGCAAAACGGCAGTAAGATTACGGGTAACACCGCCGGCAAAACCGGCGGCGGGCTGTATCTGGCAAGCCCAAAGACTTTAAAACCCACAACATTTTCGGATACGACCCAGATCACGGGCAATACCAACGCTCTGGGAGCGGTCAATAATGTCTATCTGCCCCAGTGGTATGGCCTGACGGCAAGCGGCCTCACGACCGGCGCCAATATCGGCGTTATCACTCAAAACCAGCCCACTGCCGGCAATCCGATTGCGATAACCACAGAAGCAAGCCTGGACAATAGCGGTTACTTTAACAGCGATAACACAAGTTTTGAAGCCGGCAATACCATCAGCGGGTCCAATCAGGTGGTCAAGTTATTCGCGCGGGCCGACGCACCGGCGGCACCGGTTATCGAAAACACGATAAACGACCGCACGGACACCAGTATTAATGTTCACAGTGTGACGGGACAAGAATACAGCATCGACGGCGGAACGACCTGGCAGGATTCCAGCACCTTTACTGGACTCACTGCGGGAACGCAGTACAGCATAGTCACGCGCATTAAAGCAACGAAATCCACTATCGCCAGCAAGACCAGCGCAGCCCTTGTGACAACGACCAAGCAGGTGATAAGCGGCGTTACGGTGAAGATGGATAACTATACTTATGGGGACAGCAAGTCGCCTTCTGTCATCGGGCTGCCCAACGGACTCTCGGTCACGCCGATTTATTATTATAAGACCCAAAGTGATACCGGCAAGGGCACCAAGTGGACCACAGACCGGATCGCGCCCAATGCTTATGTGATTTACGCTGAAATTCCGGCAACGGAAGATTATCCCGCTTATACGACGGAAACAGCCGCGTTCACCGTTACCGCCAAACGGCTCAACATCGAAAATACTACCATAGTCAGTAAGGTTTATGACGGCACCAAGACGGCGACCGTCACCCCCGGCACCCTCCAAGGCGTCCTCGACGGTGATACGGTCGTTCTGAGCGCATCGGCTGAGTTCCCCAGCGTCAATCCCGGGGACCAGCAGGTACCGGTAACCTACACGATTTCCGGAAGCAGTGCGGCGAATTATTTCGCACCGGCTGGGCAGAGTGTCTCGGGAGTTATTACACCCAAGGCCGCCAGCCTGAGCCTCGACAGCGGCCAGAGCGCGGTCTATACCACTAACCAGGCTGTTTATCCGAATCCGGAAGACCAACCCCACATCCATTATACCGGCGACGGGACCCGGGGCAACTGGGGGTACAGCACCGACGGCGGCAAGACCTGGTTAGATGGCATGCCTGTTGATGCCGGCAGCTATCTCATCCGTCTGACCTATAATCAGGGGACGACCACTGCTGCTGTGACCAGCGCGGCAGTGTCCTTCACCATCACTAAAGCCAACGGAACGCCCGTAAATATTACGACGACACCTATCACCTACGGCGATACTTTAGTAAACAGCGTGATTCAGGGTCAGGTAATGGTGGGAGACAACCCGGTAACCGGCACCTGGAGTTGGACGAATACCAGCATCAAACCCGCTGTCGCGGATAGTGGGACCACAGAGTATTATTATACCTGGATACCCAGTGAACCAAACGTGAACCCGATCATCGGCACAACTAAGGTCACGGTAAATGCGGCTCTCCCTGTGTTCGGTACCGTCACCGCTGCCGATATCGCTTATGGGGATACCCTATCGAAGAGTGTTATCAGCGGAACGGCCACAATCGGAACCACTCCGATTGACGGTACCTTCAGCTGGAAAGATCCCGCTTTCGTGGCTCGAACCGTCGGCAACAATTTCTATGATGTAGTCTTCACCCCGACGGATCCCAACTACCAGACGATATCACGCAATGTACGCATTTATGTGAATAAGGCCAATGTTACTTTGACAGACGTTAGTGCCGCTGCAATCAATTCAGGAGACGCTTTGTCTGCCAGTACACTTAACGGTACGGCGAAGTCCGGCGATACTCCTGTTGCGGGGTCTATCCAATGGACCGATTCTTCCATTACACCGACGGATGGCCAGATTTGTGAATATACCTTCACGCCGAGTGCAGATATGGCCGGTAATTATAACAGCACGACGGGTAAGATCGCCGTTACTGTAAAAAATGGTGAAAAAACAGTGCCGACGCTGTCTAATGTCAGCGCGACGGCCCTCACCTTCGGGCAAACCCTGGCCGACAGTACCCTTTCGGGTACCGCAACGGTCGATGGGACATGGACATGGGTCGATCCGACCATAGCGCCCCATGTGGCGGACAGCGGAAAGACGACGTATAATTTCTACTTTACACCCAAGGATGCGCAGTATGCGACTGCAAGCGGAAGCGTCACACTGGTCGTCAATAAAGCGACGCCGGTCATTGGTGATGGACTTTCGTCGGCTTCCGCCGATGAAATTACGACGGCAGCAGATCTTAAAGATCCCACAGCGACTGATATTACCTATGGCCAGACCTTGGCATCCAGCACCATCACAGGATCGGCCAGCACAGATGGCAGTTTCACGTGGACCGATCCTACCATCATTCCGACGGGCGCCGGAACCTTTACCTATGAATACACCTTTACGCCGGTGAATCTTGAAGACTGGAATATCGTTAAAGGTAACGTGACGGTCAAGGTGAATCCGGCGACGCCGGTGATCACCTCCGTCAGCGCCTCCAATATCACCCTGGGCGAAACCCTGGCGAGCAGTACCCTGACCGGAACGGTCGGGGCCGGGGTTGAAGGTAAATTCTCCTGGACCACCTCGACGACCAAGCCGGAGAAGGTGGGTACCGCCAGCTATGACTATACCTTTACACCGTCAGGTGACGGCGCCGCCAACTACAGCAGCACGACCGGCAAGGTCAGTGTGACGGTGGATAAAGCGGCTTTGACTGTATCAGAGCTAAAGGCAACGGGTATAACCTACGGCCAGTCTCTGGAAAGCAGTACGCTGACCGGCACCGTTACGGACAGCAGCGGTAAAACGGTGGATGGTACCTTTGGATGGTTAGAATCGTCAACCATTCTGGATGCCGGAACGCAGTCTTGGTTATACGCCTTCATGCCGACTGATACCGAAAACTATAACTCCTATGTATCTGTTGCTCCGGTCACAATTACACCGGCAGCGCCCACTATCATAAAGGTTAATGCCGCATCGATCACCTACGGCCAGACCCTGAAAGACAGTGCCCTGACGGGAACAGTTGCCGTCGGCGACAGACCGGTCGAAGGCACTTGGAAATGGGACAGTGAAAACACGATGCCTCAAATGGCTGACAGCGGAACAATATCATACGCTTATACCTTCACCCCCACAGGGGATAAGGCGGGCAATTATACCACTGCCACCGGGAAGACGACGGTGAACGTCGCAAAGGCACAGCCGACCTTGACGAAATCCGAGGACATTATGGAATTGAGTTACGGCCAGACGCTGAGCACCATTGATCCTAGCAAGTATTACACGGCGACAATCATGGTCGGAGGCCAGGCACAACCCGTTGACGGCACCTGGTCCTGGCAGGATGGATCGATTCAGCCGACCAGGGCAGACAGTTATGAAACGCGCTATACACTGAACTTTACACCAGCGGATCAAACCAGCGTTTCCAAGGCGTCCGTCGGGGGGCTTGTCCGGGTCAATTCCACGACGCCTAAATTGGAGGCTGCTACGTCACCCATTACCTATGGGGACACATTGCAGGATAGTAACCTGACGGTTGTGGCGAAAAATCCATACAATCAAGAATTGGTTTCCGGTCAGTGGTTCTGGGACGAACCCAATACCATGCCGGCTGTCAGCGACAGCAAAACGACACCATATACCTACGAATTCTGTCCGGACAATGCGGATAACTACAATTGGGTCTCTGGTGATGAAATCTACACGACGGTAACAGTCATCAAAGCCACTCCTGAATTAGCGGATGTAACCGCATCTTCTTTGACGCGGGGACAAAAGCTCAGCAGCAGTGAGATTTCAGGCACGTCCAATACAGATGGAGAAGGCGTTTGGAATACGCCGGACACCGTGCCGCCTGAAGGAACACATGAGTATACATTTACGTTCAAACCGACGGATACGGCGAATTGGAATGACTTGCCGAATCAAAGTGTCAGTGTGACGGTCAGCAAGGCAGTACCGGTTGTTGCATACGTCAATGCTTCGGATATAACCTATGGCCAGACACTCAAAGATAGTACAATAACAGGAACGGCGACCGTTAATGGGGATAGTGTGGAAGGCAGCTGGAGCTGGACAGATACAACGATTATGCCAAACGTTCCGGACAGTGGCCATACAGCCTATAGCTATACCTTTACCCCGTCGGATCCGGAGTTCCCTTCCGTAACCGGAACGGTTACCCTGGCGGTAAATAAGGCCGAACCGGCACTGAGCGGCATCACCGCTACTGGTGTGGATTACGGACAGACTTTGGCGGACAGTACCGTTAATGGGAAAGCTAGCGCAACGGTTAATGGAAAAACCACCGATGTACCGGGCACCTGGAGTTGGCAGGATGCAACCATTGCGCCGGAAATCGGAACGAACAGCCATACCTGCGTCTTTACACCAACGGAAACCCTTAATTATAAAGCAGTAACGGGACAGGCCAATGTTACAGTGGGCAAGGTAACACCTGCTGTCAGCGGGGTAAGTGCCAGTGATATCCTTCAGGGACAAGTCCTTAAAGATAGTACGATCACGGGTGTCGCCAAGGTTGGCGACAATGAGCTTAAAGGGACTTGGAGCTTTAAGAACCCGAAACAAGAGGTGGATCAACCGGGCACGCAGACATACGATTATATTTTCACACCAGAGGATCAAGGCAAATACAATGTGGCTGAAGGTAATGTGAGTGTGACCGTTAAAGCACCGTATTTGAGCATTAGCTGCGCGAATATCAAGTACGGCGATCAGCTGACGCCCAAGTTCGTTACCAACACCAGCGGCGGTGAGGTCAGTTACCAGTACAGCAGTGACAGCGGCAGCACCTGGACCGACATCATGCCAACTGAACTGGGGACCTATCAGGTCAGGGGTACGGCGGCGGCAGTCGGCCAAGTGCCATCTGTTACCAGCGCGGCGGTCACCTTTACGATCGCTATGGCGGATGCGGTCATTTTAAATGCCCCCTCTGCGACGGATATCATGCTGGGACAGGATTTGAGTTATAGTTCTCTGGCCGGCAGCGCGTCTGTTCCGGGAGCCTTTGCCTGGAAAAAATCGGATACGAAACCAGACAAAGTCGGGGATTATCAATATGACGTGACCTTTACACCGACGGATACGACGCATTATAACGGGTTTACGACTTCGGCGACGGTATCTGTTAAAGAACAAGTAGCGATCGTCGTGCAAAGCAAGGTTTACGACGGCGAAAAAGTAACGGTTAAAACAGAAAAACCAGGCGCGGCCATTACGCAATTCTATAAACAGAATGAAACAACACGTCAATGGGACGCAATCGGAACGGTCGAACCGGTGAACGCCGGATACTATAAAGCCGTAATCAGCCTTAATGTAAGCGGCCAGTCCCTTGGCACCCAAAGCGCGGACGCTGCTCTAAGTGCCGAGGCGGCGGATCAGACGGATACCACCTACTTCAGGATTTTCAAGAAGGTCCCTGTTGTCAGGACCGCGCCGTCGGCATCGAATCTGGCCTATGGCAAAACGCTTCAAAAAAGCGCCCTGAACGGCGGGGTTACCGATGCCATTGGCGAAGGCAGCTGGAGCTGGGCCGACGATTCCATTGTACCGCAGCTTGGCACCGGCAGCTATCTGGCAGTCTTTACGCCGAATAATACGGATAATTACGAACAGACGACCTGCTATGTCAGCGTGAAGGTGGGAGATAATCCGACACCTGAACCGACGCCCACGCCCACACCGACACCCACGCCAACGCCCACACCCACGCCAACGCCCACACCCACGCCAACACCGTCCGCGACGCCCCACATCACCTACGCGGTCCATGGCACCGGCTACGGCTGGAACCAGGGCTTCAAACAGGATGGGGCCACAGCCGGCACCACGGGACAGGCTCTGCGCACCGAAGCCTTCCAGGCTAAGGTGACGGATGACAGCGGCAGCGCCATTGACGGCCTGGAGGTGAGTTACACCGCCCATGTGCGGAATCAGGGCTGGCAAAGCGCCAAATCCGACGGGGAAACCGCCGGGACAACCGGTGAAGGCCTTCAGATGGAAGCCATCACCATGACATTGACCGGAACGAAAGCCGATCAATACGACATCTGTTACCGGGTCCACGTAAGCGGAATCGGCTGGATGAGCTGGGCCAGGAACGGGGAAATCGCCGGGACAACCGGCTTCAGCCTGCCGGTGGAAGCCATGCAGGTGGTCATCGTGGCCAAAGGAGCAGCCGCTCCAACGGCCAATCCGGCCAGCGACACGGAGAAGAGTCACCAGAATTCGGAAAAAATCAAACTGGCCGGGCATATCCAGGATATCGGCTGGGGCCAGGGTGAACAGACGGCCGATCAGCGCAATACCGCGACGGTCGGTACTACGGGCCAGGCCCTGCGCCTGGAAGCCGTCCGCCTGATCAGCGGCGATAAGGATCTGGTGCTCCATTACCAGGCCCACGTTCAGAATCAGGGCTGGCTGGATCCCGTATCCGGCGGTCAGCTGGCTGGTACCACGGGCAAGGGCCTGCGCCTGGAAGCCCTGAAAATCTGGGCCACGGGCAGCAGCACAGCTTCTTACAGCGTCCAGTACCGGGTCCATGTGCAGAACCAGGGCTGGACCGACTGGATAACCGCCGGCACCAGCCAGGAAGACGCGGCGATTGGCGGCACCACCGGCAGGAGCCTGAGGCTGGAAGCCATCCAGCTGCGGGTTGTGGAAAAATAGCGGAAATTGAAATCCAATCAGGATGGATTGGATTCAACGGGATCATCAAAGAGCCCCGGGGCGGCTGGAATTTTCCAGCTACCCCGGGGCTCTTGTTTTGAAAAAAAGGATGCCATCAGCATCACTTCTGTGTGAAGGATTTAAAATGGTCCGCTGTGTAATAAACCAGACCGTCGTTGCTGTAGACCAGGCGCTCCGCGCCGCGGTAGCCGCTGGTGTAATTGACGTCGCACATGGAGTACACCCGGCCCTCCTTGGCGGGCAGGAGCCCTTCCTTGTTCTGGAAGCTTTCTCCGCCGATGCTCTTGCCCGGCGCCACTTCGGCAAGGTTGCCCTCGGTGCTCTTCCAGCCCAGCTTGACGGCTTCGGCCTTGGTGATGTAATTGGATGGCAGGGTGCCGTAGGCGTGGAGGTAGGCGGCCACATCCTCCGGCGAGGTGTAGGTGCCGCTCTTTTCAATCACCGTCCCGGTGGAACTGGTGACGGTGGGGGTGGCGGACGGCCTGGCTGTCGGACTGCACCCCGTCATCAAGGCGAGCAAAAGCAGGATGGCCAGTGTGCAGCGGACGAAGATCGGTTGGTGTGCGTGTGGATGCATGGATTTCCTCCTTGTGATGCTCCCCATTTTGTACTGTCATTATACACCTGAGAACAGCCTTTTAAAAAAAGGGCGGTTTTTTTTGGAAATCATTTAAGGAATTTAAGGAAAAGGGCAGATTTGTTGACATGGCTGAGTATAATGATTTTTATGATAAAAAAAATCCAGAGACGCAAAGATTCTTGTGGAAAATCTGGCAGTCGGCACAGCAGAAAGAGGAGGTAAACCATGAAACGTACGAAATGGAATCGGATCATCGTCATGATCCTGGTGGCAGCGATGCTATTAACATCACTTCCATTGGCGGCATTGGCAGAGGAGGCGGCAACGCCTACCAATGACGCGACAGCAACCACGGAGGCTTCTCCGACGACGGAGGGACTCCCGACATCGGAGCCGTCCCCAACGGTGATAGTACCGCCGGTCAATACGGCCAAGTCATCCCTGTCCGTGGCGGTCAGTGTGACCCCGGAGGACGGGGCGCCCACAAAGGATAAAAAGACCTGCTTCGTCTCCGGGACAGAGCCGGGGAAGATCCTGCTGACGGAAACCAGCGGGTCGGGATGGAGCATCGCGGATCTGGGAGCGCTGAAGCCCGAGGATTACACCCTGGGCGGCGCCTTTACCGGCATGACCGTGACCGCGGTGGAAACCATCGCCAAAAAGAATGACAAAAATACCGCGGCGTCCATCGCCCTGACGGTCAGCGGCCGCATCAACGGCGCCGATTCCTTTGGGGACAAGGCCCAGAAGGAAGGGACGGTGACCATTGCCGCCGGCGTGCTCAGCAACACGGAAGCCCTGGTTGAAAAGACGGACATCGTGGTGCCGTCCTTAAGCATCCAGTCCCTGACGGCCGACGGCAAGGCTGTCGACGTGAGCAAGGGGGAAGCCGTGCCTGCTGACGCCAAGACCGTCACCGGCACCCTGACCCTGGATGGGGACATCGCCAACTTCTCACCCTTCCGCATAGCGGACGAGAAAGCCGCCAGCGGCTACCGGAACGACAACATCAGTTCCCTGGCCCTGGGAGGCGCCATTTCCTGGAGCAAGGTGGAGCTTAAGAACGGCACCGGGGTCCAGGGAACCTATCGCAACGAGATCCCCTTCACCCTGACCTTCAAGAGCGTGGAAAACGCCGATGCCACGGCGGTGGTCACCGTGTCTTCCAATCAGAACTGCTTTGGCATCGGTCTGGACTTTACCTTCCCCGTTAAAAAGGCGGAAGGGGCCGCGGCGCCCAGCCCAAGTCCAAGTCCCAGCCCCAGTCCCAGTGCGGAGGTGAGCCCCAGCCCCAGCGGGGAAGCGGGGTCCACGGCAGAGCCGACGCCAACGCCGACTCCGAACAGCGCGTCCATCATCGACGCGGGGAAGGCCGCCAATGACACGGCGGCAAACCCGGTGACCGACAAGGTGGCCAGCGCGTTGGAGAACGACCAATCCCAGGCTAAAAGCATCGCCGGCAATGTCGCGGAAATCAAGGAAAACCTGGTGCCTGCCAAGAACACCATGGCCATCGACACCGGCGGAAAAGAATACCAGGTAAAGAGCGATGTCACGGAGCTGACCCTGACCCTGGAGGGCAATGTGACCTTCAAGGAAACCATGGCCATCGACGATTTCGCCTTTGAGAATGGGTTTAAAGATCTGACCATCACAAGCATTGAACGGGTCAATGAAAAGAAGGCCATCCTTCACGTGAAGGGCCAGGTAGCCGAGGCGTCAGTGGGCACTGTCATCGCCCTGAAGGGGGATTCCCTTTCCGACGCGGCTCTGGAGCTGAGGGCGGAAACGGCGATTGTCAATCCCAAATTGGCAATGACGGTCAACGGCAAGTCCGGAAATGTTTCGATCAAAGGCGACACGAAAATGATCGAGGTGGAGCTGACCATGATCAACGGCGGGACCAGGAGCGCCTTTTTTAAAGACCAGAATGGCGTGGAAAACCAGCTGGGTACAGGTGATATCATCCTCTCCCATGGCTTCGCCCAATCGAAGGTCACCAAGGCTGTCGTGGATAAAAACAACCCGGCCAAGCTTTCCCTGGAAATTGAAACCGGAGACAGCCTGTGGAATCAGGTGGATCCCGTGGGTTTGATCACGCTTCCCGCAGCCAGCAACGTGTTCGGTCAAAAACTGGAGAAGGAAATCAATATTGACAACGTGTTTCTGAACGCGTCCAGCCCGAAGGCGCTTTCCGGAGCCGAATTGGAGACCTATTTGAAGACCCTGAAGGGGGACGCGGCCAAAAAAGAAGACGGTGCCCGGTATTTTACGGCCAGCGTGAGCATCACAGGCGGAACCACGCGGAAGAACCTGGGTGCTTCGGATTTTACCTTCAGTGATGATTTCAAGGACGGCCAGGTTCTGTCTGTGGATCAGAAAAGCAGAAACGTGGACAGTCTGACGGTTACTTTCAAGCTGCCGAAGGCCAATACGGCTGCGTCGGCCAATTCGCTGAACGGAACCATCGGCCTGAAGACCGGGACCCTGGCCTATCAATCGGACAGCACCAAGGTCGGCCATGTGGTCAGCGCGGCCCTCACGGTGGCTCCTTCGGCTCCTGCGACCATTGACGGAGAAATCTGGAGCAACACAAAGGTGAGGGATGCGTATTACGGCATCATGAAAACAGCTTCTACAGCCGCTGCCGGACCGTTAAAGGAGAAGATCAAGGAAGGTTACAGCTGGGGCGTGGAAAAAGTCAAGAATCAGTCCACATCCTTTCTTAAAAATGTGATCGGACTTGGCGATACGCTGACAGGCGGCATCATCTCGCTGGTGGATAAGGCTTTTGGCTGGATCACCGGCAACACCCTGTCCGGATGGGTCGATAAGGGGCTTGATAAGCTGACTGCTGTTTACGAGACTGCGGCACCGCCCCAATATCCGGAGGAAGTGAACAAGACGCTGGATGGGGCCCACTTGGTTTTGAGCCAGATGGAAGTCAACCAGTATAAGGATTATTTTAATGGGTATTCAAGCAAATGCAACAGTCTGGACGGTAATTATTACAGCATATATAATCCGACAACCATCGAAACCATCAAGAAGATGAGCACGACCATCGCCAATGATGACGGAATGATGAGCGGTGTGGATATGAGCAACATGGACGCGGTTTTCAAAAAGGTTTATTCCAGTGAGGGCATTACGAATACGGGCTATCTGGGAGCCTTCAATCAGGTCGTCAATTATGCCAACGGCAAGAATTTTACTGGCGTGACGGATGCCGGCATCGGCTCGAAGGACATCTTCCAGGTGTACTACGATCTGGAGGGCAAGACCTATACCTACAACACGGAAACCTTCAATAACCGGGAAAAGTTCAACCAGACGGTCAAGGCCTTTGTGGATCGGGGGTATTACGTTCTGGAGCCGGCCATCAGCTTCCGCTATACCTATGACCAATTGAAGCTGAATGAAGTCACAGCCCAGCTGGCCGCCGACCCGGGCAATAAGGAACTCACGGCCAGACAATCGGAGTATGATGCCAGCATGAAGCAGGCCAAGGATAATCTGACCCTTCTGGAAACGGAATATCAGGAATTCCAGTACAATTACGCGGCGTCTGAGGCCGTCCTGAAATGGGAGGCCCATGTGGCCGGCGTCACCATCACTGACCCGGGCATCGCCGTGGCCAGTGCAGACATCGTGGATTATCCCCCGGTGACCGACCCGATGATTTATTGCTACGCGACAAACAGCTGGTTCTACAAAAACTGTAAAGGCGGAAATCCCAGCACGGATGACGGCTACAACGCGACGGCCGGTCTGGTCGAGAGCGACCACAAGACCCTGACCCAGTATTATCTGGGATATTATGCGGACGGAGGAATCTATCATCCCGGATGGAGCAAGGCGCTGATTTATACCAAACCCTTCTGCATGCCGTATTATGTCGGGGTGGGCGAGCAGTTCAACAAGGACGCCCAGCGCACGGGAACGATTTTTGCGCAGACACCGACCATGAATGACTTTGGATCGCTGAAGGCCGCGGCCCAAAAACACAACGAGACGACCATGGAAAAGGAACTGGCCCAGGCGGGGTTCATGGTCAACGGCCAGTCCTACACATCCTATCAGCAGACAGAGGGAAGCAGTTACAAGGGGATTTACGTTGAAACGGTGCCTTCTGTGGATATAGCGACCTGGTGGGGAGGAGTCTGGGGGAGGCCGGATATCTTCACCCGTAAAACCGCTTATTTTTCCGGGGATAAGAATACCATGGTGTCGGCAGATACCATGAAGATCGAAATGAATAGCTATACCTCATGTGATGGGAACATGAGCAATATTTCAAGACTGGGCGGCCCGGCCTATACCACCGGAGCCGATATTCCCGCTCAGTATGCGGGATACAAGGCAATGGGACTGGACCCAAACCTGTTGGGAAACAACAATATCATGGTCTATTACCCGGGAGCGTATTTCAACGTCTTTGAAAAGAAGGCGGCGGACGCCCTCTATGAAAAGCTCAAGGCAACCAACCCGAATTTGAAGATGACGGATTTGTGGCGTTACGCCACGTCCTCCAAACTGGGTGAGGAAGCGGAAAATGTGCGGAACCTGACTGTCCAGTGGGATTTCTCCGTGGTGTATATGCGCAAGGTGCCAACGAATCTGGAGCCCACGCAGAAAAAGTAAAATTATTTTGGAATCAAACCGATTCATTCAATACGTAAAAAAAGGTTCATCCCCGGGAAATTCCAGGGGATGAACCTTTTTTACGTGGCAGTCAGGCTGTGATTTATGCCGGCGTTTGGCCGCCCTTTTTCGGGATGCCCATGGGACCGACGTATTCATAGCCGCCGAAGCCGAGGATGATGATGAAGATGGGCTCCAGCAGGACCAGGCCGGCGGTGAAGGCCTTGCCCTTTCCGAAGGACCGGGCCAGATGATAATTGGTGAGGATCATGGCGATGAAGTAGGCCAGACCCAGGAAATCACCCAGAATCTGGAGATTACCGCCGCTTTGGAAGAAGAAGTTATAGCACAGTCCAAGGGCCAGGTAGGGCCAGAAATAGACTGCCTTCCAGGAAAACTTGAACTGGACGAATAAATTGTAAAAGGGAATCAGGGATTTCCAGCCCTTCTCCCCGGCCCGGGTGAAGATTCGCCACAGACCGATGACAGACAGGATGTAGCAGATGGCGGACAGGACGATGCCTGTGAAGAACACGCCGCCGGATAGGAATAAAAAGGAAGTGCTCATGATAATACCTCTTTTTGATTGAATTTATTTGCCATTCGGCAGCTCACCGACGATGGATTTCCAATTGGTCTCGATGGCGTTGTAGGAGTTGCGCCAGCGGGTGATATCTTCGATAAAATGGACGTTCTGGTATTCAGAATCTGGCGGCCATTTCGACTTGATGTCCTCCGGTATCTGCACATCCGTCCGGATGGGGCGGAGGTACCCTTTGGCCAGGGCAATCTGGCCTTCATCGCTCAGGATGTATTCCCGGGCCAGGGCCGCGGCGGCAGGATGGGCGGCGTTTTTATTGATGATGGTGGCGTAGCCTTCCTTGATCGATCCGTCGGAGGGGATGCAGCCTTCAAAATGGGCGTTGGGGTTCTGGGTAAGGGCCTGGTCCCCGTAATTGCAGGCGTTGAAATCCCAGAGGATGGTTACGCCGATGTTATCGCTGAGCAGGGTGTTGGCCGACGGGGTCTTCACCACCAGCCGGTTTTGATCGTTGAGCGTCTTGAAGTACTGATAGGCCGGGGTCATGTCGGTTTCGTCCCCGCCGTTGGCAAAGGACGCAGCGAGGAGGGCGTACTGTCCTTGGGCTGCCGTGGTGAAATCATCGATCTGCACCTTGTAGTCCCCGTTTAACAGCTCCGCAAAGGAGGTCGGGGGATTGGGCACGATGTCCGTGTTGATGATGAAGGCCATGGTGCCGGTGTAGGATACAATCCATTCCCCGTCCTTGTCCTTGGCCCAGTCGGGAATCGTATCCCAATAAATGGTTTTGTAGGGTTGGACCGCGTCGTTTTGGGCGGCAATCAGCGCGTAGGGACGGCTGACATCACCGATGTCCTGGGTGCCGCCATTGACAAAGGTATAAACTTCATCATCGGAACCCATGTCCTTATCACTGTGGACGATGTGGTAGGTATCGGAAAGGGTCGTAAAGATTTCCTTCCAGTTGCCCCAGGTGTCCGGCATCCCCACTGAATTGAGGTTGTGTTCGATGAGTGCGCGGATCAGGAGTTCCTTGCCACTCATGCTGTCAAGCGATTTATTGGATCGAAGCTGGCACCCGCATAAGCCAGCAGTCAGGACGCAGCCAAGAATCATACATAAAACCAACCGTTTTTTGCCTTTCATGATTAACTCCTTTTGGAAAATGTTTTTTCTTAATGCGATTCTACCACAGTGATGTCAACAAAAGCGCCCCGGAATCCTTGAAAACTTAAAAGTTATTTAAGGAAAAACATGGGAGTTGCTATATCGAGATTTTTGAGAGACCATTATTTTGTTGGATCAACAGAAACCATCAGGATGGCCGCTGGACGGGCAGCCCCTGAGCCGCCTTTTCCCTTCGCCAGACCACAGGAGTCTGGCCCATCCATTTCTTGAAGCACCGCGAAAAGTAGCCGGGATTGTCGAAGCCGCAGGCCGAGGCGATGGAAGTGATGGTCTGGTCCGTCTCCCAGAGGAGCTGGGCGCCGTGGCTGAGGCGGACCTTGGTCAGGTACTGCATGGGCGGCATGCCCAGGGACCGGGAGAAGCAGCGCAGGCATTCCCGCTCGCCGATATCCGCCACGGCGGCGATATCCGACAGGGTCAAGGGCTCGGCGTAGGAACCGGCGATGAAATCCATCATGGCTTTCAGCCGCCGGGTCTGGAGGTTTTCCACGCCGCTGGCCCTCTGGATTTCTTCCCCATGGTGCTGGGAAAGGGTGAGCCACAGCTGGGTGAGGGCCGCCCGCAGGACGAGCTCACAGCCATAGGCGCCCTCGTCGAAGGCGATGAAGGCTTCCCGCAGGGATTGGTCCAGCCGGGCTTCCCAGGGGACGTGGCCGCGCAGGGGGATGGCGGGGAGGGTTTCACACCGGGTCAGGGGGCGGATGTAGCGCTGGAGCCATTCACTTTCCGCCGGGCCGCCCAGGAATTCCTCCGTGAAGATGAAGGTGTCGTAGATGCAGCCGGAGCCCTGGACCAGGGTGAACTGGTGGAGGGCGCCGGCATTGACGACGATGCCCTCGCCGGGCTTCAGGACGAGGGATTCATGGCCCACATGGGCCAGGGTCCGGCCCTTCCGGACGGTGAGGATTTCAATCTCATTGTGCCAGTGGGGAGCCACCTCCCGTCCCGGCAGCCGTTCAATCTGTCCGCAGATGCGCAGGAATCCCTTTTCTGGGCGCAGGCCCACATCCAGCTGGCGCATGCGGGCGTCGGTGGTTATGGCGCATTGATAGGGTTCGATCATGATGGCCTCCTGTCGTTTTTGTGATGCTATTTGGCGAAATTGTGATAATCCAATTATAATTTGGTCGTTATTGTGTTATTATACGTCTGGAAGCTGACAGCCGCAAGTCCCTTTTGCATATATAATGGAATCATCAAAACGGTATAAAATTTACCGGATTTCCAAACAGGAGGAACAGCGATTATGAAGACCTTGATTTTAGCCAACAGCGGCAGCATGGAAGCCATGAACGGTTATGGGTTATTAAAGAATTTGGGGAGCGTCACCGTGGATCATCTGCATTCGGATCTGTTCAGCCCCAACATGTTTTCCCGGGCGGCGTCGGAAAACGACGGGACCCTGGATGGATGCGTGGTACTGGCGGACAACGCGGCCGCGGTATTCGCGGCCCGGGCCGCCGGGGTGGAAAAGGTGGTGGCCATCGCCGATAAAAAAGCAGCGAAGCAGCTCGCGGCGGATTCAGACAATCCCCCCATGGTCCACGATTTTTACGAATTTTACGGCAAGTATTTCCAGCAGATTTATTTTTAGGCAAAGCACAGCCAGGAGGAAATGGTGAAGGGAAGCATTTTTGATTTCAACGGCACCTTGTTTTTTGTTCAGGGCATCCAGGAAGCGGCCAGGCGAAAATTCCTGTCCGGTTTGACGGGCCAATCTTCACTTGGTCCTTGCATTTTCATCCGGCCCGTGATACCCTTATAACGAAAGAATACACAGGGGAGCTGGTAAGGCTGAGAGGAAGTTTGAACTTCGACCCTTAAACCTGATGCGGGCAATGCCGCCGGAGGGAGTTAAGAATCGATAAAATTTGCCGGGAGTGCCCCAATCGGGGACACTCTTTTTTATTGCTCTTCAAATGAAATTCAGGAGGAAGAAGAAAATATGTTTGGAAAAATGCTTGAAAATGTGCAAAACACCAATCCGCTGGTCCACAACATCACCAACTACGTGACGGTGAACGATTGTGCCAATATCCTGCTGGCCTGCGGGGCGGCCCCCATCATGGCCGACGACGTGGAGGACGCGGTGGACATCACCGCCATCTGCGGCGGGCTGAACATCAACATCGGGACCCTCAACCGGGCCACCATCCCTGCCATGCTGGCAGCGGGAAAACGCTCGGCGGAGCTGGGGCATCCGGTGCTGCTGGACCCGGTGGGAGCCGGAGCCTCCAGACTTCGGACGGAAACGGCCCTGCAACTGTTGGCCGAGGTGCCCTTTACGGTGATCCGGGGTAACGTTTCGGAAATCAAGACCTTGGCCCTGGGTGCAGGGACGACCCGCGGGGTGGACGCCGATCTGGCCGACGCCATTTCAGAGGACAATCTGGAGGAAGGGGTGGCCTTCGCCAAAGCCTTCGCGGGAAAATCGGGGGCGGTCGTCGCCATGACCGGCGCCATCGACATCGTGGCCGATGGGGACAGGGCGTACTGCATCCGCAACGGACACCCCATGATGGGCCGGGTCACCGGCACGGGCTGCCAGCTCTCCGCCATGACGGCGGCCTACGTGGTGGCCAATCCCGGGCATGCCCTGGAAGCGGCGGCCGCGGCGGTGTGCGCCATGGGCCTCTGCGGCCAGACGGCCTTCGCCCGGATGACGGAATTGGACGGCAACGCGGCCTACCGCAATTACCTCATCGACGCGGTGTACAATCTGACGCCCGATGCTTTGGAAAAGGGGGCCGATTATGAACAGCGTTAATGAAGCCATGCTGCTTTACGCCGTGACCGACCGGGCCTGGACGGGGCACCTGACCCTGATGGAACAGGTGGCTCTGGCCCTGGAGGGCGGCGCGACCTGCGTGCAGCTCCGGGAAAAGGAACTGGACGACGGCACCTTTCTGGAGGAAGCCCGGGAAATGAAAATGCTGTGCGCCCGGTATCATGTGCCCTTTATCATCAACGACAACGTGGAGGTGGCCCTGGCCTGCGGGGCCGACGGCATCCACGTGGGACAGAGTGACATGGAGGCGCGGGATGTGCGCACCCTCATCGGCCCGGATGTAATCCTCGGCGTGTCGGCCCAGACGCTGGAGCAGGCCCTGGCGGCGGAGCGGGCCGGCGCCGATTACCTGGGGGTGGGAGCGGTGTTCGCCACCACCACCAAGCTGGACGCCGACGCGGTTTCCCACGAGACCCTGAAGGCCATCTGCGGCGCGGTATCCATCCCGGTGACGGCCATCGGCGGCATCACCCGGGACAATCTGCCGGAGCTAAAGGGAACGGGGGTGGACGGCGTGGCCCTGGTATCGGCCATTTTCGCGGCGGCGGATATCAAAGGGGAATGCCGGGCCCTGCGGGCCTTGTCCGAAGAGATGGTGTCCCGATGAAGCCCGGCGGCGCCATCTTCGACCTGGACGGCACCCTGTTAAACTCCATGGGCATCTGGGATACCCTCGCCGGGGATTATCTGCTCTCCCGGGGCATCGCTCCCCGGGAAAATCTGACGGAGACCTTCCGGCACATGAGCATGGAGCAGGCCGCCGGATATTATAAACGGGTGTACGGCGTCACAGGCACGGTCCAGGAGATTGTTTCCGGGGTTAACAAAATGATCGCCCGGTTTTATATCGATGAGGTCCAGCTCAAAAATGGGGTGGCTGCCTTTGTAAAAAAACTGGCGGCATCGGATGTGGGGATCTGCGTGGCGACGACCACGGACCGGTGGCTGACGGAAGCGGCCCTGGAGCGGAACGGCTTACTGGGCTGTTTCAGCCGGATCTTCACCTGCGCCGAGGTGGGGTGCGGCAAGGACGAGCCGGCCATCTGGGATGCGGCCCGGAAGTACCTAGGCACGGAAAAAAAGGAAACCCTGGTTTTTGAGGATGCCCTCCACGCGGCCCGGACGGCAGCCGCGGCGGGGTACCCGGTCTGCGCCGTGTACGATGCCTCGGAGCCGGGCCAGGAGGAGCTGCGGCGGCTGGCAGATTTTTATATTGAGGATTTTACCCAAGCAGGAGAGGTGATTGCATGAAGAAGGTACTGACCATCGCCGGATCGGATTCCAGCGGTGGCGCCGGAATCCAGGCGGACATTAAAACCATTGCGGCCCACGGCCTGTACGCCATGAGCGCCATCACGGCGCTGACGGCCCAGAACACCACCGGGGTCTACGGGATCATGGACGTGGCACCGGCCTTCGTGGGCCAGCAGCTGGACTGCGTTTTTACGGATATCTTCCCCGACGCGGTGAAGATCGGCATGGTGTCCAGGGGGGACATCATCGCGGTCATCGGGGACAAGCTGGAACAGTATGGCGCCGGCCATATCGTCGTCGACCCGGTGATGGTGTCCACCAGCGGCCACCGGCTCCTTTCCGGGGAAGCGGGAACGGCGCTGAAGGAACGGCTGCTGCCCCTGGCCGCGGTCATCACGCCCAATATCCCCGAGGCCGAGGTGCTCTGCGGCTTTCCCATCCACGACCGGAATGACATGGTGCGGGCGGCCGAAAAAATCGGCGCGGCCTATCCCGGGGCGGTTCTGATCAAGGGGGGACACCGGGTCAATGACGCCACCGATCTGCTTTACGCCGGGGGCAGCCTCCGCTGGTTCCCCGGCAGGCGGGTGGACAATCCCAACACCCACGGTACGGGGTGCACCCTGTCATCGGCCATCGCCTGCAACCTGGCAATGGGCCATACCCTGGAGGACAGCATCCAGAACGCCAAGGACTACCTGACCGGGGCTCTGGCGGCCATGCTGGACCTGGGCCAGGGACCGGGACCCCTGGATCACATGTTCCGGATGAATCCCGGAAAACAGCCGTCTTAATCATTTTGACGGTTTTGTATCCCATGGGGTGTATTTTTTGCCCGGTAAGTCTATAATAGGAGTAGCTTTGCGGGAGGGGCTTCCTTCCGGCAGCCTGGACAGAAAGAAGAGGTGGGAACGTGAAAAAAGAAACGGATATTAAAAAGGCCGCCTTTGCCTTCGTGGTGCTCATGGGCATCGTCAGCCTGTTTTCGGATATGACCCACGAGGGGGCGGCCAGCATCATGGGGGCCTATCTGGGCCTGGCCGGGGCATCCGCCGCGGCCATCGGCTTCATTTCCGGATTGGGGGAATGCATCGGCTATTCCCTGCGGCTGGTCACCGGCTGGCTTACGGATAAAACAAAAAAATACTGGCCCATGACGATCCTGGGCTACGTGGTGGACTGCCTGGCCATTCCGGCCCTGGCCCTGGTGCCCCGGGGCGGCTGGATGCTGGCCTGCGGCCTCATCATCGTCCAGCGGGCGGGCAAGGCCATCAAGAAGCCGGCCAAGGACACCATCCTTTCCTTTGCCGCCGCGCAAAACGGCACGGGGAAAAGCTTCGCCATACAGGAATTCCTGGACCAGATCGGCGCCTTCCTGGGACCGGTGATGCTGTTCGTCGTCATGCTCCTGCGGCAGAACAGCGATACCTTTTCCAATTATTCCCTGTGTTTCGCCATCCTGGGCATTCCGGCGGCCATCACGGTGACCCTGCTCCTCGTGGCCAGGCGGAAATACCCGGAACCGGAAAAATTTGAGGCGCCGGCCAAGGAGGATGAGCCGGCCTTCCACATGAACCGCTCCTTTATCCTGTACATCGTGGCCATCAGCCTGTTTGCGGCGGGGTTCCTGGATTTTTCCATCATCACCCTCCACACGGCCAAGACCGGGCTGATTCCCGAGGACGCCCTGTCCCTGATTTACGCCGGGGCCATGGCGGTGGATGCCTTTTCCGCTCTGTTTTTCGGCTGGCTCTACGATAAAAAGGGCATCCGGGTCCTGATGATCTCCACCCTGGTGGCGGCGCCCTTCGGCATCTTCATCTTCTGCGTGTCCGCACGGTGGGCCCTTTTTCTGGGGGTGGCCCTGTGGGGCGTGGGCATGGGCGCCCAGGAATCCATCCTCAAGGCGGCGGTGACCCAGATCGTCCCCAAGAAGAACCGATCCTCGGGATTCGGCATCTTCCAGACCGCCTTCGGGGTGTGCTGGTTTTTGGGCAGCTGGGCCATGGGGGCGCTGTACGATGTGTCCCCGGTTGGGCTGGTCGTCTTCTCCATGGTCATGCAGCTTGCCGCCGTGCCCTTCTTCTGGTTTTCAGACAAGGCGCGGGGATTTGCCCGATAGACGGCGGATTGAAAGCTCCGGATATGAATGCTTTTATAAATATTTATCCGGGCAGGATTTCCGTTGTGTTTCATTCATGGATGTGCCAATCCTTTCCCGCAGCTTTTTTATGCGTGCAACCTGCCGTCAGACCGTTGTCATCAGCCCATATTGAGCTGGTACCGGCCGCTTTTGATGGCGGCAATCACCCCGCCGTCAATGAGCAGGTCGGTACCGGTAATGAAGGATGCCTCATCGCTGAGCAGGAAGGCGGCTGCAGTGGCGATTTCCTCCGAGGTACCCACCCGCTTGGCCGGTGAGGCTTCGATCATTCGTTGATACCCTTCCCCGGCCGCGGTGAACTCGTCGTAGGCCAGAGGCGTGACGATGATTCCCGGGCTGATGGTGTTGATCCGCGCCCCCGCGTCGCCCCAGGTCGTGGCCGCTGCTGTGCGCACCCGCAGCTGGTTGGCCCGCTTGGCCGCGATGTAGGCAACGCCGGTATTGGCTACGGCGTCTTTTTTCACAAAGTCCAGTTCAGCCAGCTCATCCGTTGGTGTCATGGCCAGCTGGTTTTCGATTTCCGGCGGAAAGTCCATCATATAACCCGTCTGGCTGGAGATGACGAGCCCCGCACCGCCCCGGGCGATGACCTGACCAAACTCATCGATGGCTACGGCAGTGGCCACCAAATCCAGGGCGACGATGTGTTCTGGCTTGGCCTGATTGGGTGATGCGCCAGCCGTATCGATAAAGTTCTTCACCTCTCCCATGGCTGCTGCCTTCTGGGCGAAGGCCCGCACCGAGTCCCGGCTCAAAGCGTCCACCACGCAGGTTTCCACGATATACCCGCCGGTGCGCAGCTCCTTGGCCCTTTCTTCCAGATTCTTTTCACTGATGTCCCCGAGGAAGATGATCTTTCCCGCGCCAATTCTTTTTGCGATGGCAGAACCCATGCTGCCAGCCCCCAGAAGGGCGACGACCGGTAAGTTTTTGTTCATATTGAAATCCATGATGCATCCTTTCTGCGGATCCGCCCGGAGCGGTCCGACTTGAATCATACCATTGACCACTCAAAAGCGGTCTTGACTTCGCCCATCAGCTTGGCGATGGGCAATTTCTGCGGACAGACAGCCTCGCATTTGTTACAGCCGGTACAGCTTCCTGC
>Ga0268357_100302_pt1:0-70000 | contig 71100 bp, 49 predicted proteins | sample BioMet10_FD_192466 | JGI IMG/M metagenome (GOLD analysis project Ga0268357, IMG submission 192466) | Sewage microbial communities from Oakland, California, United States - Biofuel 10 (Illumina Assembly) | ecosystem: Engineered > Wastewater > Sewage > Unclassified | place: USA: California... | reverse complement strand
TGCATGGCTGTCGTCAGCTCGTGTCGTGAGATGTTGGGTTAAGTCCCGCAACGAGCGCAACCCCTATCCCATGTTACCAGCGAGTAAAGTTGGGGACTCATGGGAGACTGCCAGGGACAACCTGGAGGAAGGCGGGGATGACGTCAAGTCATCATGCCCCTTATGTCTTGGGCTACACACGTACTACAATGGTCGGCAACAGAGGGAAGCGAGGGCGCGAGCCGGAGCGAACCCCTTAAACCCGATCCCAGTTCAGATCGCAGGCTGCAACCCGCCTGCGTGAAGTTGGAATCGCTAGTAATCGCAGGTCAGCATACTGCGGTGAATACGTTCCCGGGCCTTGTACACACCGCCCGTCACACCACGAAAGTTGGTAACACCCAAAGCCGGTGGGATAACTCGCAAGAGAGTCAGCCGTCTAAGGTGGGGCCGATGATTGGGGTGAAGTCGTAACAAGGTAGCCGTATCGGAAGGTGCGGCTGGATCACCTCCTTTCTAAGGAGACAAGCTGAGATAGCATCAAGGCAGTCTTGTCGAGCACATTCACTATATGTTATTTGGTTTTGAAGGTTCTGGAAGCAAGGGAGAGAATCCCTTGTTTTTGAATCTTCAGAGCGAGGAACCTGCCTCAAGCAGTTGTAAACTGGGCCTATAGCTCAGCTGGTTAGAGCGCGCGCCTGATAAGCGCGAGGTCAGTGGTTCAAGTCCACTTAGGCCCACCATATTATAACCGCAGACAAAACAGGTAAGATGGGGGCGTAGCTCAGCTGGGAGAGCACCTGCCCTGCAAGCAGGGGGTCAGGAGTTCGATCCTCCTCGTCTCCACCATTAAATTTGGACCTTGAAAACTTAACAGAAGAAACGAGTAAACTTGATGTATTGATGAGACATGTCAAGTTTACGAGAAGCGTTAAGAATCGAGCAGGTTCGAGGAAGAGTAAGGCTTGCGAGTGAGATAATACTACAGTATATCGAACGAGCAAACGAGACTCTGACGAAGAAGATGCCGATTATGAACGCTTCAAAACCTCTTAATGCGAGAACGAACCATGAAAGTGGGGAGTTCAAGTAAGAAGAATTAACGAGAAGTAATGACTAGGAACGCAAGTTCTTAGCAGCTGAACAAGAAAGTCAAGCTACTAAGGGCATACGGCGGATGCCTAGGCGCCATAAGCCGATGAAGGACGCGGTAAGCTGCGAAAAGCCACGGGGAACTGCAAGCAAGTATTGATCCGTGGGTGTCCGAATGTGGAAACACGGCAGTGGTAACGCACTGTCACTCCCGCAAGGGAGAGGGAACCCGGTGAACTGAAACATCTAAGTAGCCGGAGGAAGAGAAATCAAACGAGATGCCCTCAGTAGCGGCGAGCGAAGGGGGCAGAGCCCAAACCATGGTCCTTCGGGACGATGGGGTTGCGGGCAGGCATAATCGAGCGGAAAGCTAGCCGAGCTACCTGGAAAGGTAGGCAGGACAGGGTAAGAGCCCCGTAGGCGAAAGCAAGATGCAAGAGGCCTGTACCAGAGTACCACGGAGCACGAGGAATTCTGTGGGAAACCGGGGGGACCACCCTCCAAGGCTAAAGACTAGATGGCGACCGATAGCGCATAGTACCGTGAGGGAAAGGTGAAAAGCACCCCGGGAGGGGAGTGAAAGAGTACCTGAAACCGTATGTCTACAAGCAGTCGAAGCGAAAGCGACGGCGTGCCTATTGAAGAATGAGCCAACGAGTTACGTGGACTAGCAAGGTTAAGCGGAAGACGCGGAGCCGAAGCGAAAGCGAGTCTGAACAGGGCGACAAGTTAGTATACGTAGACCCGAAACTGCAGTGATCTACCCATGATCAGGCTGAAACGCAGGTAAAATTGCGCGGAGGGCCGAACCTATGAGCGTTGAAAAGCTTCGGGATGAATTGTGGGTAGGGGTGAAATTCCAATCGAACGCAGAGATAGCTGGTTCTCCTCGAAATAGCTTTAGGGCTAGCCTCAAGCATAAGCGCAGGCGGTAGAGCACTGATCGGGAAAGGGGCCGTCACGGCTACCGAACTCTTTCAAACTCCGAATGGCAGCGCTGCCAAGCTTGGGAGTCAGACTACGAGTGATAAGATCCGTGGTCAAAAGGAAAACAGTCCAGACCATCAGCTAAGGTCCCCAATGCCGTACTAAGTGGAGAAGGATGTGTGATTTCATAAACAACCAGGATGTTGGCTCAGAAGCAGCCACCATTTAAAGAGTGCGTAATAGCTCACTGGTCGAGAGGTCATGCGCCGAAGATTCCCGGGGCTAAAGTACGGAACCGAAGCTATGGATGCATACTGAAAAGTGTGCGTGGTAGAGGAGCGTTCCCATAGGGTTGAAGTCGTACTGTAAGGTACGGTGGACCTGTGGGAAGTGAGAATGTTGGCATGAGTAGCGAAAAGGAAGGTGAGAATCCTTCCCACCGAAAGCATAAGGATTCCTGAGCAACGCTCGTCGTCTCAGGGTAAGTCGGGGCCTAATCCGAGGCAGAGTGCGTAGGAGATGGACAACCGGTTGATATTCCGGTACCGGCGTGAGTCGTTATCAGCAAGGGAGTGACACAGGAAGGCAGGCGCGTGTGCGAATGGAAGAGCACGTGCAAGCGCGAAGGGTGGGAGCCAGGCAAATCCGGCTTCTGTAAGCCTGAGGCGTGATGCGGAGTCTCCAGCGATGGAGGCGAAGGCGCTGAGCCTACACTGTCGAGAAAAGCTTCTAGCGAGACAAACGTCGCCCGTACTGTAAACCGACACAGGTATGCGGGGAGAGAATCCTAAGGTGCGCGGGAGAACCCTCGTTAAGGAACTCGGCAAATTGTACCCGTAACTTCGGGAAAAGGGTAGCCGCGGTGGTATATGGACTAGCTCCAGAAAGCCATGCGCGGTCGCAGAGAAGAGGCCCAGGCGACTGTTTACCAAAAACTTAGGTGCCTGCCAAAGCGTAAGCTGAAGTATAGGTGCTGACACCTGCCCAGTGCCGGAAGGTTAAGGAAGGATGTTCGGGTTCGACCCAAAGCATTCGACCGAAGCCCCGGTGAACGGCGGCCGTAACTATAACGGTCCTAAGGTAGCGAAATTCCTTGTCGGGTAAGTTCCGACCCGCACGAAAGGTGTAACGATCTGGGCACTGTCTCAACGAGGGACCCGGTGAAATTGAAATACCTGTGAAGATGCAGGTTACCCGCGACTGGACAGAAAGACCCCATGGAGCTTTACTGTAACCTGACATTGGGTTCTGATAAAACACGTACAGGATAGGTGGGAGGCATGGAAGTGGCGGCGTCAGTCGTCATGGAGCCGACGTTGGGATACCACCCTTGTTTTATCGGAATTCTAACCGTATAAGTAACGAAGATCGGGACATTGTCAGGCGGGCAGTTTGACTGGGGCGGTCGCCTCCTAAAGAGTAACGGAGGCGCCCAAAGGTTCCCTCAGCGCGGCTGGAAATCGCGCGAAGAGTGTAAAGGCAGAAGGGAGCTTGACTGCGAGCGAGACAGCGCGAGCAGGTACGAAAGTAGGGCTTAGTGATCCGGTGGCACCCTGTGGAAGGGCCATCGCTCAACGGATAAAAGCTACCCTGGGGATAACAGGCTAATCTCTCCCAAGAGTCCATATCGACGGGGAGGTTTGGCACCTCGATGTCGGCTCATCACATCCTGGGGCTGAAGTCGGTCCCAAGGGTTGGGCTGTTCGCCCATTAAAGTGGTACGCGAGCTGGGTTCAGAACGTCGTGAGACAGTTCGGTCCCTATCCATCGCGGGCGTAAGAGATTTGCAAGGATCTGCTCCTAGTACGAGAGGACCGGAGTGGACGGACCAATGGTGTACCAATTATCCCGCCAGGGGTACAGTTGGGTAGCTACGTCCGGAAAGGATAAACGCTGAAAGCATCTAAGCGTGAAACCAGCCTTAAGATGAGATCTCTCAAGAGCAATCTTATAAGACACCTCAAAGAAGATGAGGTTGATAGGTCGGGAGTGTAAGTGGTGCAAGCCATTGAGCGGACCGATACTAATATGTCGAAGGCTTGACTTAAAGAAAGTAAGGCTGATGCGAAGTACTCGTTAGTAAGAAGGTTAAGGAAGTTTCTTCTGATAAGTTTTGAAGGCCCGGAGGCCAAAGGGGAATACCGAGAGGTAGACTTGGAAAGCCAAGGAGTTTTCAACAGATCCGGTGGTGATGGCTAAGGGGTTCCACCTGTTCCCATACCGAACACAGCAGTTAAGCCCTTATACGTCGAAAGTACTTGGCTGGAAGCGGCCTGGAAGGATAGATAGCTGCCGGTTGATAAGAAAGCATTCACTTGCAAAAGTGAGTGCTTTTTTTATGCCCTAACTTAATAAAATAGTACATTTTTATAAAAAAATATTAATAAAAGGCTGGTTTTATAAATATTGTCTTTGTATCTGGTATAGACGGTAAATTAGTAGGACGGCCGTGCAGAAAATACCGCTGATTATACCTTGCCAGTAGGCGTAGGGACCGTGTCCGAAAACATTATCTAAGATCCAGCCCAGAGGCAGGCTGACACACCAGTAGGCCACCATCGCTGTCCAAAAAGCGAACTTTACATCTTTATAGCCCCTCAATATTCCCTGCAGGGGAGCGGCAGTTCCGTCTAGTAATTGGAAAAAAGCCACATAGAATAAAAAATCTTTGGTTAAGACTAAAACCTGACCGGAGGCTCCGTACATCAGGGCAATGGGTTCCCGCAGGACAAGAAGCAGGAGGATGAGACCTATAGCCAGGCACCAGTTGGTAAAAATACCGGTTTTGGCGTAGTCCAGGGCATTTTGATAGCGTTTAGCCCCTACTTCTATGCCGATGATGATGGTCATGGAAAGAGAAAAACTAAGGGGAAACATATACAGCATGCTGGAAAAATTTAGAGCCGCCTGATGGGCGGCAATGGTTTCGGTGCCGAACTTGGTCATGAAGAAGGCCATAACGGCCCAGATGCTGGTTTCAAAAAAGATAGAAATGCCCAGGGGCAGGCCGAGGCGAAGCTGCTCTTTCAGTCCCGGCAGGGTGGGCAGCTGAACCCGGGATAGCTGCAGCTGCTGATAGAGGGGCAGGTGGCGTAGAACAAGAATAAACAAACCTAAAATGATCCAGTGGGTCAAGGCGGTGGCTATACCGGCCCCCACACCGCCGTAAGCCGGCAGACCCAGCTTACCAAAAATAAAAATATAGTTCAGGCCGACGTTGAGCGGTAAGGTGAGCAGAAAAAGCTTCATGGTCACCCTGGGATACCCGGTGGTATCCAGCAGGTAATGGAGGACGCTGCCCAGGAAAAAGGGCAGGATACCTGCAGCTACCGCGGCTAAGTATCTTAAGGCAATCCGGTGGACTTCCGGAGCCAGGGTCATTTGTCTTAAAGCCGGGTCTAGAAATAGCAGACCGGCTCCTATGACCAAAAAGGCTAAACCTATAGCCAGGTACAGCGCGTTCCAGAAGGCCTGGCCCACGGAAGTTTTTTTGCCGGCTCCCAGCAGTTGGGCCGCAATAGGGGTCAGCGCCTGCAGGATGCCGTTTAAGCCAGTAGAGACCGGCATCCAGAAACTGGTACCGATAGCTACCCCGGCCAGATCAGCGGCACCGGCCTGGCCGCTCATGACGGTATCGGCAAAGCTCATGCCCATGATAGTAATTTGCGTGATAAAAATCGGAACCATAATAGAAAAAATTTTATGCAGTTTAATAGAATAATCAGTTTTAGTCATCATGACTGCCATTATAACAGATTTTGGGAGTAATTGAAAGGTACCGGTCCGGCAACGTGGCAACAAGCAGATTACGGAACAGAGCAAGGGGAAGCGCTGAAGGACCTATAAGCTAAAAAAAAGACCTTAAAACCAGAAACAGAGAGGTTTTCGCCCACTCTGTCCAGGTTTTAAGGCCGATACCAAAAAATCAAATACTATATTATATTAGGAAAGAAGAAAGCTTATTGAACCGTGCTAAGATACTTATCTACCGCCGCAGCGGCGCAACGTCCTTCTTTGATGGCCCAAACCACCAGGCTCTGGCCTCTACGGGCGTCGCCGGCCGCAAAGATGCCGGGGATGGAGGCGGCGTAGCTGTTTTCATCAGCGGCAATCGTACCAAACTTGGAGCGGGTCAGTTTAAACTCGTTGAGCAGCCGGTTTTCACTGCCGGTGAAGCCCAGGGCCAAAAGCACTAACTGGCAGGGGACTTCTTTGGTAGTGCCAGGTATCTCCACGGGGACCCGGCGGCCGTTTTTAGCTTCCCATTTAATCTGTACGTAACGGAGCTGTTCCAGCTGCCCGTTTCTGCCAAGGAAAGCCTGGCTGTTGACGCAGAACTCTCGTGGGTCCTTCTGGTAGAGGGCGAAGGCTTCTTCCTGACCGTAATCGGTTTTAAAAATCCGGGGAAATAGGGGCCAGGGATCGGTTTCAGTACGGGAGGCGGGCAGACAGGGCATGATTTCCAGCTGACGCACGCTGCGGCAGCCTTGACGGATCGCGGTAGCCACACAATCGGTACCGGTATCGCCGCCGCCGATGACGATGACGTCCTTGCCTTGGGCATCCAGGGCGTCAGGAAAAGCCGTCTGGGGGTTAAGCTGCTTTTGATCGGAAGGTGCGGCGTTCTGGCCGGCCGCTTCCTTTTTAGCTTCCAGGCTGGCAGCCTTACCGTTTAACAGCTTTCTGGTTGCCTGTTCCAGGTATTCTTTGGCAAAATAAATACCCTTGAGCTCTCGTCCGGGGAGCTGTAAATCCCGGGGTACGGTGCTGCCGGTGCAGAGCACCACGGCGTCGTACTCCTTTAATAAAGTGTCGGCGGCCATCTGCTGACCAATCTCGCAGTTCAACTGGAATTTAATCCCGGCTGCCTGGAGCAGCTCAACCCGGCGATAGACCAGGTCCTTATCCAGCTTCATGTTGGGGATGCCGTACATTAAGAGGCCGCCGGGACGGTCCGCCCGTTCGTACACCGTTACCAGATGCCCGGCCAGGTTGAGCTGGTCGGCGCAGGCCAGGCCGGAGGGGCCACTGCCGATAACTGCCACTTTTTTGCCGGTACGTTTCTCCGGCAGCCGGGGCTTAACCAGTCCCTTGGCAAAAGCGGTTTCGATAATATACTGCTCAATGTTCTTGATGGTGACCGGGTCGGTATAAACGCTGGCACAGCAGGCGCCTTCGCATAACGCCGGGCACACGTGGGAGGTAAACTCCGGGAAATTGTTAGTCAGGGAGAGCCGGGCGTAGGCAAAAGCGTCCAGGCCCTGGTACACAAAATCGTTAAATTCCGGCATCAGGTTCTGCAAAGGGCAACCGATAAAGTTGCGGCCTTCGCTGATGCCGCTGTGACAGAACGGTACACCGCAGTTCATGCAGCGGGCGGCCTGCTTTTTCAAAGCATCCTGCTGGCCGGCGCCGGGCAATTTGATTTCCTGCCAGTCCTTGATTCGCTCCTGTACGGGACGCAGGGCAAGTTCCTGGCGCTGATATTCTAAAAATCCGGTAGGTTTAGCCATTATGCTTGACCCTCCTCAAATACTTTAATCGCAGCTTCCCGCTGACTTAGGCCCTGCTGCAGATAGTAAGCCTGGCGGACCAGGACCTTCTTGTAATCTTTGGCAATGACCTTGACGAACTTGGGCACGTAACTATCCCAGTCGGATAGAATTTTGGCAGCGATGTTGCTGCCGGTATAGCGGGCATGCTTCTGAATCAACTTTTGCAGCTCCAAACGGTCGTTAACGGCCGTTACCGGGTCCAGTACGACCAGGTCCTTGTTGCAGTAAGTGGGGAAGGTACCGTCTTCATCCAGGACGTAGGCGATGCCGGCACTCATGCCGGCCGCAAAATTGCGCCCGGTCTTACCCAAAATGACCACGGTGCCGCCGGTCATGTATTCACAGCCGTTGTCGCCGACGCCTTCAACCACGGCGTTCACGCCGCTGTTGCGGATGCAGAACCGTTCCCCGGCAATGCCGGAGATGTAGGCCTCACCGCTGGTGGCTCCGTAAAAGGCCACGTTGCCGATGATGATGTTTTCTTCCGGTTTAAAGGTGGCATGCTTATCCGGACGGATAATTAGCTTGCCGCCGGATAGGCCTTTGCCCACATGGTCGTTGGCATCGCCTTCCAGGCTCAGGGTGATACCGTGAGGTAAAAAGCCGCCAAAGCTTTGGCCGGCATTGCCCCGGAAATGCAGTCTGATAGTATCTTCCGGCAGGCCGTTCTGGCCGTACCGGCGGGTAACCTCGCTGCCTAAAATGGTGCCGGTGACCCGGTCCGTGTTCTTGATGGGCAGGGTGATTTCCAGCGGCTTTTGATGCAGCAGGGCTTCTTTGCAGATGGCCAGAAGCTCCCGGTTATCCAGGGATTTTTCCAAATGATGGTCCTGTTCCTGACGGCAGACCTGGCTGGCGCCGGGGGCCACCTCCGGCTTATACAGCAGAGGGGATAAATCCAGGGTCTTGTCCTTCCAGTTCCGGTCAGGCTTGGCCAGGAGCACCTCGGTGCGTCCTACCATCTCGTCAATGGTCCTGAAACCCAGGGCTGCCATATATTCCCTGGCTTCCTGGGCGATAAAATGCATAAAGTTGATTATGTATTCCGGTTTGCCGGTAAAGTTCTTCCGCAGTTTGGGATTCTGGGTGGCGATGCCCCGGGGGCAGGTGTTCAGGTTGCAGACCCGCATCATGATGCAGCCCAGGGATACCAGGGGCCCGGTGGCAAAACCGAACTCTTCGGCACCCAGCAGGGCGGCGATGATGACATCCCGGCCGGTTAAAAGTTTGCCGTCAGTTTCCAGGCGCACCCGGTCCCGCAGGTTATTAAGCATCAGGGTCTGGTGGGTTTCCATCAGGCCAATCTCCCAGGGCATACCGGCGTTGACCACGCTGGTACGGGGAGCTGCGCCAGTGCCGCCGTCATAACCGCTGATGGTGACTACATCGGCACAGGCTTTAACCACGCCGGCGGCGATGGTGCCTACGCCTACCTCGCTGGCCAGTTTGACGCTGATTTTGGCCTGGGGGTTAGCGTTCTTCAAATCGTAAATCAGCTCCGCTAAATCCTCAATCGAATAAATATCGTGATGGGGAGGAGGCGAAATCAGGCTGATACCAGAGGTAGTGCCACGGCACTCGGCAATCCAGGGATAAACTTTGCTGCCGGGCAGGTGTCCGCCTTCGCCAGGCTTAGCGCCCTGGGAAATCTTAATCTGAATCTCATCAGCGTTCACCAGGTAGTTGCTGGTAACGCCGAAACGGCCGGAAGCCACCTGCTTGATGGCGCTGCGGGTACTGTCCCCGTTAGGCAGAGGCTTGAAGCGGGAGGGATTCTCGCCGCCTTCGCCGGTATTGGACTTACCGCCGATACGGTTCATGGCGATGGCCAGGCATTCGTGTGCTTCCTGGCTGATGGAGCCGTAGCTCATGGCTCCGGTTTTAAAACGTTTGCAGATGCTTTCCACCGGTTCCACCTCGTCAATAGAGATGGGCAGCCGCTGCGGCGTGAAGGTCAACAAGCCCCGCAGGTTCTTATGGGCGTTCTTGCTGCTCTTAAGCTCCCGGGAGAACTCTTTAAATAATGGATAGTCGCCTTTTTGGCAGGCCTGCTGCAACTTAAAGATGGTGGAGGGGTTGTACAGATGATACTCCTCCTGCCGCCGCCACTGGTACAGGCTGCCTGACTCATAGCTGCACAGATTCAGCGCTTTACTCTTGAAGGCCTCTTCGTGCCGCATGGCGGTTTCACGGGCAATCTCGGGCAGGCCGATACCGCTTAAAGGTGAGGGTGTGCCGGTAAAATATTTATCAATGACCTGCTGACTGATGCCGATGGCCTCAAAAATCTGGGCCCCCCGGTAGGACTGCACCGTAGAGATACCCATCTTGGATAAGACGCTGGCTATGCCCTTGGTACAGGCTTTCAGGTAGTTGGCGCTGGCTTCTTCCGACGTCAGGCCGGTAATCATGCCGTTCTCGCACATATCCTGAATGGTTTCAAAGGCCAGGTAGGGATTGATGCCGCTGACACCGTAGCCCAGGAGCAGGGCGAAGTGGTGTACTTCCCGGGGCTCGCCGGATTCTATTATAATAGAAGCTTTCAGTCTGGTACCGTTCCTGATCAGATGGTGATGAAGGCAGGCTACGGCTAAGAGGGCCGGGATAGCCGCCATCTCCTGGGACAGGTTCCGGTCCGATAAGATGAGGATACATTTACCTTGGGCAATCAGGTCGTCGGCTTTCTCACACAGGTCGTCCAGCGCCTTTTCCAGTCCCTGGCCGTCCTGGGCTACCGGATAAAGGATATCCAGGGTCGCCGCTTCAAACTCGGGCCGCTTGATATTTTTGAGCTTGGCCAGTTCAATGTTGCTTAGAATCGGCGACTCGGCGCTAATCTGACAGCAGCTTTCCGGCTGAGGGTCAATCAGGTTATGTTCAGGACCGATGCCGCTGGTGGTATCAGTAAAGACCTCTTCCCGGATGGCATCGATGGCCGGGTTGGTGACCTGGGCAAAATGCTGTTTAAAATACATATACAGCAGCTGGGGTCGCTCGGACAAAACCGCCAGCGGCGAATCAATGCCCATGGAACCAACCGGATCCTTGCCGGTGGTAGCCATCGGTTTCAAGAACTTGGTCAGATTCTCCAGCGTGTAGCCGAAAGCTGCCTGACGCCGGAACAAAGTGGTGGGGTCCGGCTTAGGCAGGGGGCTGTTTAAGGACATATTTTTCAGCTGGATGGAGTATTGGTCCAGCCATTTCTGATAGGGGTGCTGGGTGGCAATCTGGTGCTTAATCTCATCGTTATCAATGATACGTCCGGCCACCGTATCAATGACCAGGGTGCGGCCGGGACGCAGCCGGTCTTTTTTGACCACGACCGCCGGGTCGATATCCAGCACGCCCACCTCTGAAGCCAGGACGATCATATCATCTTTGGTTATATAGTAACGGGAAGGGCGCAGGCCGTTGCGGTCCAGGGCGGCGCAGATGGTGCGTCCGTCGGTGAAAATCATGGCGGCGGGACCGTCCCAGGGTTCCATCATAGAATTATGATATTCGAAGAACGCTCTCAGGTCCGGGTCCTGGTGAGGATTCTTGTCCCAGGGCTCCGGAATCATCATCATGATGGCATGAGGCAGACTGCGTCCGCTCATGACCAGAAATTCCAGACAGTTATCAAACATACCGCTGTCGCTGCCGTTCTCGTCGATGATGGGCATGACATCCTTGATGCGAGGCCCCCAGAGGCTGTTGCCGCACATGGTCTGCCTTGCCCGCATCCAGTTGATATTGCCCCGCAGGGTGTTTATTTCTCCGTTATGCATCAGATAGCGGTAGGGATGCGCCCTTTCCCAGCTGGGGAAGGTATTGGTACTGAAACGGGAGTGGACCAGGGCCAGGGCCGTTTCCATGGAATTATCCTTTAAATCGGGGTAGAACACGTCCAGCTGTTTGGTGGTCAGCATGCCTTTATAAATGATGGTCCTGGAAGACAGGCTGGACAGATAAAAATATTTACCGCCCCGGAGCTTGCCGTAGCGGATGATGTTCTCCGCCTGGCGGCGGATGATATAAAGAATTCGTTCAAAGGCGTTATCGTCGATGGACAAATGGTCTAATAATTTAGGTGAAGCCTGGATGAACACCTGGGACATAAAGGGCTGGGACTGGCGGGATTTTTCGCCCAGCACGGCGGGATTAACAGGTACATCCCGCCAGGTCAGGACCTTGAGACCGTTAGTCTCTACGATGCGCTCAAAATGACGCTGGCAGTTTTCCCGCTCTACCACGTCCGGCGGTAAAAAAGCAAAGCCCACGGCGTATTGACCGGCCGGAGGAAGTTCCACCCCCAGCTTAGCGCACTCCTTGACGCAGAACAGGTGCGGAATCTGCATCAAAATACCGGCGCCGTCGCCGGAGTTATTGTCCGCACTCTGGCCGCCCCGGTGATCCATGTTCCGCAGGACTACCAGTGCCTGGCGGATGATCCGGTTGGATTTTTTGCCCTTGATGTTGGCGACTACGCCCAGGCCGCAGGCATCGTGTTCAAACCAGGGGTCGTAAAGGCCCTGTTTGGACGGTAAAAAGTTAACTGCCATGTGATTTCCCCCTCACGGATAGGTCAAGTTTAGCTAATGTCTTGTGCTAAACAACATTTGACCTTTAATAAAAATATTTTTATATCTAGAGTTACATTGCTATTATAAAGACAAGTGGAAATAAATGCAATATGTAGCTTATAATTTTTTTATTGAGGATAAAAAATTGTAAATAATGCTACAATGCCGCTTAAAAGGCGCGAAATTCTAAACTTTCAGCATTTTACCTGTATACTTGTATACAAATAGGTTTCTAATTACCAGTTATTTTCAAATCAGGGCAGTCGGCGCTTAAATTAGCCCCACCGGAGATTTTTTTGGCTTTTTAGGTTGCATTTTTCTTTCATATGAGATAGAATATTACGCAGACAGTTCGAAACCATCCTGTCTTAAAATAAAACTAGGGAGAATGAACATGAAAAACTACACAGCAACACAGAAACTTACTTTATCAGCTCTTTGTATGTCCTTGTATCTGGTGGTGATGCTCTGTACCCAAAGCTTTGCCTTTGGTCAGTATCAGATCCGCATCGCTACAGCTTTGTACGGCTTAAGCGCCGTATTTCCCTTCCTCGTCGTGCCCTTCGGGCTGGTCAATATGATCAGCAATGCGGTTATGGGCGGTTTGGGACCTTTGGATATGCTGGGTGGTACGGTGGTAGGGATTTTGACCACGGCACTCATCGTGTTTGGGAAAAAGCGCGGTTGGGGCAACTGGATTATTCTGGTGTCCACGACTTTTATTCCCGGACTGGGCGTTCCTCTCTGGTTATCATACCTGCTGCAGGTGCCGTATCTGGTTTTGGTCTCTACGGTGATCGTGGGACAGGCTATTTCCGGAGTGGCCGGCATGCTGCTGGTTAATGCTCTGGAACGCAGCGATTTACAGGATTTCGTATTGATTAAGAAGTAGGAAAACGGCCGGTGCTATTTATAAGTTTATAAGTGGCAGCGGTCTTTATTTTTCCAGAGAAGTACTTTTAGGTAAAGGCAGTTAGGTAAAGGCAGTTAGGTAAAGGCAGTTAGGTAAGGGCAGTTAGGTAAGGGCAGTTAGGTAAGGGCAGTTAGGTAAAAGCAGCTAAGTTAAAAGAGGCAGAGGGAAGAGTAGTGCAGTAAGCCCAGGTAAGTCAAAAAGCAGTAAAAAGGAAAGCCTTTAAGGAGAACGATTATGACAAGCGGAAGAACAAAAAAAGAACTGCAGGGCGTGAATTTGTTAGGCCATAAAACTAATTACCCCACTGATTACGCACCAGGGCTTTTGGAAGCCTTTGTAAATAAGCATCCGGACCATGATTATTTCGTTAAATTTAACTGTCCGGAGTTTACCAGTTTGTGCCCTATGACGGGGCAGCCGGATTTTGCCACCATCTATATTGCCTATGTGCCGGATCATAAACTGGTGGAGAGTAAATCGCTGAAGCTGTATCTGTTCAGTTTTCGCAACCACGGTGATTTTCATGAGGATTGCGTCAATATTATCATGGAGGATTTACAAAAACTGTTGGAGCCGAAATATATTGAAGTCTGGGGCAAGTTTACCCCCAGGGGCGGTTTGGCCATTGATCCCTATACCAATTACGGCAAGCCGGGTACTGACTGGGAAGCTACGGCAAAGGAAAGACTGCATTTTCATGATTTGCAGCCGGAAACGGTACGCTACCGGTAAATGAAACAGTCCTTTTAAAAATAATTACTTTTAATGGCAAATGTGTAAAACAATTGAAAATTTTTATATTGGGACTTTATTTTTCCCTCGGCCTATGGTACAATAGTGTCGAGGGATAAATTTTGCATCCAGTGGGACTAAAAATGTTCCTCTAGGACGAAAAAAGGGCTAAGTCATGGACAAGATCATCAACTTGCAAAAAAAAATAGTGCCGGAACTGACGGAACTGCTGGTAGAACGTTACCGGGTGCTGCGCCAGGTAAGTAATGAGCAGCCTATCGGCCGCCGGGCGTTAGCAGTGCAGCTTAATTTAAGCGAACGCATCTTGCGCTCCCAGGTGGATTTTTTAAAAGACTGCGGTCTTTTAAGTTTTTCGGCAGCAGGGATGACGGTGACAGACGAAGGCAATGATATTTTGCGGGAGCTGGCCGATTACGTCCGCAAGCTGCAGGGTTTATCTTCTTTAGAGCAGTATCTGCTGGAAGGGATGTCCATTAAAAAGGTGGTCATTATCCCGGGCGATTCAGACCGGGAACTGGTGGTCAAGCAGGAATTAGGCCGGGCTGCCGGACGTACCTTGATGGAGCTCCTGAAGGATGGAAAGGGTAAAGTGGTCGCGGTAAGCGGCGGCACGACCCTGGCCGCTATGGCGGCTAATATCGGCGGTAATTATCCTGATCTGATGGTGGTGCCGGCCCGGGGCGGGCTGGGCGACACGGTGGAGCAGCAGGCGAATACGATTACCACGGTTTTAGCCCAGAATCTTCATGCTTCTTACCGTCAGTTATATGTTCCTGATTCGGTCAGCCAGGAGGTACTGAACAGCATCTTTGCCGAAGACGAAGGGGTGCGTTCGGTGGTGGAGCTGATTAAGCACGCTGATATCCTGGTCCACGGCATCGGCCGGGCGGATGTGATGGCAAAACATCGCCGTCTGCCTCAGCATCTGATTGATGAACTTTTAAAGCAGGGAGCGGCTGGGGAAGCGGTAGGCCAGTATTGCGCTCTGGACGGCAGCAAGGTCTATGTGACCAACAACGCCGGACTGATGATGCAGGACCTGCTCCATATCGGCACGGTGATCGGCGTAGCCGGAGGCAAATCCAAGGCTAAGGCTATCATGGCGGTTTCCCGGGCTACCAAACAGGATATCCTGGTGACGGACGAAGCGGCCGCTACCGAGATCGTCAGCCTTTTGGAAGCTGGCAAATAAGGTTTTTATCCAGGCTGTGAGGGTTTAATATTTTAAAGTTTTCACAGGTGGACAAAATATAGTAATTCTAGTAGTTCCCAATAATTTTTTATTATTTTAAGGAGGTATTTTATTATGGTGAAAATTGGTATCAATGGTTTTGGTCGTATTGGTCGTTTGGCTTTCCGGGCAATGTGCACTCATCCCGAAATCGAGGTTGTAGGTATTAACGATTTGACGGATGCTAAGACACTGGCTCATCTGTTAAAATACGACTCTGTTCATGACAAGTTCCCCGGCGAAGTAGGCTACAACGCTGAGAAGAACTGCATTATCGTTAACGGCAAAGAAATTCAGATTTATGCTGAAAAGGATCCGGCTCAGCTGCCCTGGGGCAAGATTGGTGCTACTATCGTCGTAGAATCCACCGGTCGTTTCACTGATGGCAACGTAGCTAAGGCTCATCTGGCTGCCGGCGCTAAGAAGGTTATTATTTCCGCTCCCGCCAAGAACGAAGATATCACCATCGTTATGGGCGTAAACGAGAAGAATTATGATCCGGCTAAGCACAACATCATTTCCAACGCTTCCTGCACCACCAACTGCCTGGCTCCGTTTGCTAAGGTTCTGTTAGAGAACTTCGGCATTGAGAGCGGACTTATGACTACGGTTCACAGCTACACCAACGATCAGCGCATTCTGGATCTGCCTCATAAGGATCTGCGCCGCGCCCGTGCTGCTGCCTGCTCTATCATCCCCACCACTACCGGTGCTGCTAAGGCCGTTGCTCTGGTTCTGCCGGAATTAAAAGGCAGACTGAATGGCATGGCTATGCGTGTTCCGACTCCTAACGTTTCCATCACCGACCTGACGGTTAACCTGGGCAAGGACACCACCGTGGAAGAAATCAATGCTGCCATGAAGAAAGCCGCTGACGGCGAACTAAAGGGCATTATGGGTTACAGCGATGAACCGCTGGTATCCAAGGATTACAACGGCGATATCCGCAGCTCCATCGTAGATGGCTTGTCCACCATGATGATGGGTCCCCGTATGGCCAAGGTTGTTTCCTGGTACGATAACGAGAGCGGTTATTCCAACCGTGTCGTTGACCTGGCTCTGTACATTGCCAGCAAAGGCCTGTAATTTAAATTAAGAAGTAGTACAGAGGCTGCAATCCTTAAGTGTGCTTGCAGCCTCTAAAAATATCTGTATGAGAAGGAGTACCGGATAATATGGATAAGAAGACGCTTGCTGATATTGAAGTCGCAGGTAAAAAGGTTCTGGTTCGGGTAGATTTTAACGTGCCTATGGATGCTGACCTGAAGATTACGGATGATACCCGTATGGTGGCTTCCCTGCCTACCATCAAGTATCTGCTGGAGCATAAGGCCGCGGTGATCCTGATGGCTCATCTGGGTCGTCCTAAGGGAGAAGCGGTGCCCAAGTACAGCCTGGCCCCGGTGGCTAAACATCTGGCTGAGTTATTAGGCCAGCCGGTGGTTTTTGCCAGTGACTGCATCGGTGCCGACGCTGAGGCGAAGGCTAAGGATTTAAAGAGCGGCGAGGTTCTGCTGTTGGAGAACCTGCGCTATCATAAAGAAGAAGAAAAGAACGACATGGGCTTTGCCGAAAAGTTGGCTTCCCTGGCTGATACCTATGTTAACGATGGTTTTGGCGTTTCCCACCGGGCTCATGCCTCCGTGGAAGGCGTTACCCATTTCCTGCCGGCGGCCGCAGGCTTCCTGCTGGAAAAGGAAATCCGCTTTATCGGCGGAGCCGTGGATAATCCCAAGCATCCTTTCGTTGCCATTATCGGCGGCGCTAAGGTTTCCGACAAGATCGGTGTCATTGAGAACCTGCTGAAGAAGGCCGATACGATTTTGATCGGCGGCGGCATGGCTAACACCTTCCTGGCAGCCAAGGGCTGCAAGATGGGTAAGTCTTTGGTAGAAACCGACAAGATTGAGCTGGCCAAGGATATCCTGGCCAAGGCGGAAGCCAAGCAGGTTAATCTGCTTCTGCCTACCGATCTGGTAATGGCGGAGGCCTTTGATGCCAATGCTAAATATGTAGTAGAAAAGGTAGAGGCTCTGAATCAGGACTATATGGGCCTGGATATCGGACCGGAGACCTGCAAGGCTTATGAAGCGGCTCTTAAGGGTGCCAAGACCATCGTTTGGAACGGGCCCATGGGCGTGTTCGAGATGGATGCCTTCTGCAAAGGTACCGAAGCGGTGGCCAAGGCGGTGGCAGCTACGGATGCTATCAGCATCGTAGGCGGCGGCGACAGCGTGGCTGCTATTCATAAGCTGGGTCTGGCGGATCAGATCAGCCATATCTCTACCGGCGGCGGCGCTTCCCTGGAATATCTGGAAGGCTTGGTTCTGCCGGGTGTAGCGGCTTTGGATAATGTTCGCCGTTATCTGATTGCCGGTAACTGGAAGATGCACAAGACGGTAAGCGAAGCGGTAGAATTAGCCAAAGAAGTGGTAGAAGAGACCAGCGGCACTTTAAACGAAGTGGTGATGTTCCCGCCCTTTACCGCTTTGGAAAGCGTGGCTGAGGCTGTGGACGGCAAGGCTGTAGGCTACGGTGCCCAGGATTTGTGCTGGGAGGACAGCGGTGCCTTTACCGGCGCGGTATCCGGCAGCATGATTGCTGATATCGGCTGCGAATACGTTCTGGTAGGCCATAGCGAACGCCGCACCATTTTTGGTGAGAATGACGAAGTAATCGCTAAGAAGATTACGGCGGCTTATCGCAACAACTTAAAACCGATGCTGTGCGTAGGCGAAAATATTGCCGAGCGTGAAGCCGGTAAGACTAATGAGAAGATTGCCGGACAGTTAAGAGCTGATTTAGCCGGTCTTAAGGCGGAAGAAGCTAAGAAACTGGTGGTAGCTTATGAGCCTCTGTGGGCTATCGGCAGCGGCCATGCAGCTTCAGCCGCTGACGCTCAGGAGGTTTGCCTCATGGTACGCAATGTCTTGACCGAAATGTTCGGGGAAGAAGTTTCCCGTCATATCCGCGTCCTGTACGGCGGCAGCGTCAAGGATACCAATGCGGCTGAATTTAAGATTAACGGCATCGACGGCGTCCTGGTGGGCGGCGCCAGCCTGAAGGCAGCCAGCTTTAACGGTATTTGCAGAGCTTTTTGATTTAACGTGAGTACTTGCGCCCGGCTGGATCTAGCCGGGCGTTTTTTCAAAGGAGTAAGAATTATGGCGAAAAAGCCTGTAATGTTAATGATTTTAGACGGATGGGGCATCGCTCCTCCGGGACCTTTTAATGCGGCCTATGTAGCCAAGACTCCCAACCTGGACAGCTATTTTGCCAAATATCCTCATACCCAGCTGGGGGCCAGCGGAGAGGATGTTGGCCTTCCGGACGGGCAGATGGGAAATTCTGAGGTAGGGCATTTAAATATTGGTGCCGGCCGTATTATTTATCAAGAGTTGACCAGGATTACCAAGTCCATTAAGGACGGAGACTTCTTTACGAATAAGGTTTTGCTGGACGCTATGCAGGATGCCAAGAATAAAAACTCTTCCCTGCATCTGTTAGGCTTGGTGAGCCCCGGCGGCGTCCACAGTCATGTGGACCACTTGCTGGCTTTGGTGAAGATGGCTAAGGAGCAGGGCCTGACCAAGGTTTATGTACACGCTTTCCTGGACGGACGTGATGTACCGCCTAAGAGCGCGGCCGGTTATCTGGCTGATTTAGATACCGAGCTGAAAAAGATCGGGGTAGGCCGGGTGGCTTCGGTCAGCGGCCGTTATTACGCCATGGACCGGGATAAACGCTGGGCGCGGGTTCAGAAAGCCTACAACTGCCTGGTGGGTGGTGACGGTGCGGAGTTTGTGACGGCGGAAGCCGGGATTCAGACCTCCTATGCCGGAGACGTAACTGATGAGTTTGTTATTCCTTTCCGGGTGGCACCGGTGGATAAGGATTCTTTGATTAAGAACGGGGACAGCGTAATCTTCTTTAACTTCCGTCCTGATCGGGCCCGGGAGTTAACCAGGGCTTTAAACGACAAGACCTTTGATGGTTTTGAGCGTCCTGGCTATGCCCGCCCGGTGCATTTCGTCTGCATGACCCAGTATGATGCGACGATTGAAGCGCCGGTGGCTTTTGGCAAGGCTCATTACGACAATACCCTGGGTGAGGTGCTGGCCAAGAGCGGCAAGCATCAGCTGCGGATTGCCGAGACCGAGAAATATGCTCATGTGACTTTCTTCTTTAACGGTGGGGAGGAAACGCCCAATCCTCTGGAAGATCGGCTTTTAATCCCCTCGCCGAAGGTAGCTACCTATGACCTGCAGCCGGAGATGAGCTGTTACCAGGTTACGGATACCCTCCTCAAGGCGCTGGAGGAAGACAAGTACGATGCCATCATTTTAAACTTTGCTAATCCGGATATGGTAGGACATACCGGTATTTTGGATGCTGCGGTTAAGGCGCTGGAAGCTATCGACGTCTGCGCCGGCAAGGTCGTGGCAAAAGTTTTAAGCCTGGGCGGTACGGTCTGCATAACTGCTGATCACGGCAACTGCGAAAAGATGCAGGAGGAGGATGGTACTCCCTGTACGGCTCATACCACGAATCCGGTACCATTTATCGTGGTCAGCCAGGCGGAGCATCAGGTTCATAGCGGCCGTTTGTGCGATATCGCTCCGACCCTGCTGGAACTTTTAAATATCCCCAAACCGGCTGAGATGACCGGGACTACCCTGCTGGATAAGTAAATGCCGGGGGCATAAAAAAATAACCATAATGACCGGAGACTACAAGGAGCTGAGGCTTCTTGCCGCTTCTCCGGTCTTTTATGCTGATGGTTCAGGTTCTAATACGATTTTTCAAGCAGCTGGTTTAGCTAATAGGCCATATTAATAACTTTGATTACGCCGATTAGCCATAAAAAATATAAATAAATATATACAAATGTAAAAAAATATACTATAATTATATTGCTGTCAGAGAGAACAAAAATATTTTGGACTGCGAAAAAAATATTTGGTTTTTTCTTAGAAATTTCTTGTAAGTGGACCTGGTTTATGGTAAAATATTTTGGTATCAACTGTGAAGGAGGTAAGATAAAGATGATAACTCTCTTGATGGCACTAGATTTAGTTGTCTGCATCGCTTTGATTGGCGCTGTATTACTCCAGTCCGGTAAGGGCGGCGGTTTATCCAGTTCTTTTGGCGGCAGCGACACGGCTTTTTTTGGTAAAGGCAACGATCTGGATACGGTTATGTCCAAGGCCACGGTTATTTTAGGTGTGGCTTTTGGAATTATTACCCTGGTTATTGCTAAGATTTCTGGTTAAGACAGGCAGCTACGAGGCTGACGCAGGCTTTTTTTGGCATTTTAAGCACGGCCAAGGGTGAAGTTTGCGCTAAATTAATTAATGTTTAAATTTAGGTAGAAATTAATTTGAAAGGGGATTCATGCTTTGAGTACCTATTTAACTTTAGCCATTGTTTCCGGTGTGCTGGCTCTTTTGGTAGGAGCTATGCTGAGCCATTCTATCGCTAATGAAGATCCCGGTAATGAAAAGATGCAGGAAATTTCCGGTCATATTCATGAGGGCGCCATGGCCTTCTTATATCGTGAATACAGATATCTGGCTATTTTCATTGTAGCGGTAGCTGCTATTATTACAATTTTTCTGGATGGGCGTACCGCGGTTTGCTTTATCGGCGGGGCCTGCTTCTCAATTTTAGCCGGTTATTTCGGTATGAACGTAGCTACTAAAGCTAATGTACGTACTACTCAGGCTGCCAGCCATGGCATGCCGGGTGCTTTAAAGATAGCCTTTTCCGGCGGCAGTGTCATGGGTCTGGGCGTAGTTGGCCTTGGTATCACCGGCGTAGCTCTGTGCTATGCGGTTTTTAACGGTAACATCGATATCGTTACCGGTTTTGGCTTGGGCGCCAGCTCTATTGCCCTGTTCGCCCGTGTCGGCGGCGGTATTTATACTAAGGCGGCCGATGTAGGCGCAGACCTGGTCGGCAAGGTAGAAGCCGGCATTCCTGAGGATGATCCGCGTAACCCTGCCACTATCGCTGATAACGTAGGTGATAATGTCGGCGACGTAGCCGGGATGGGCGCAGATTTGTTTGAATCCTATGTAGGCGCTATTATTTCTGCGCTGACTTTGGGCGCGGTAGTTTATAAAGACGGTACCGGCGTGGAATATGCGTTCATGCTGTCCTTATGCGGCATTATCGCTTCTATCCTGGGTATCCTCTATGTTCGTCACAGCAAATCGGAGAATCCTCAGGGTGCTTTGAACCAGGGGACTTACGTAGCCGGAGCTTTAACCATTATTGCTGCGGCTTATTTCTCCAACAGCATTTTCGGTTCCATGAACGCTTTCTGGGCGATTGCCTCCGGCTTGATCGTAGGCTTGCTCATCGGTAAGATTACCGAAGTTTATACTTCCGCTGATTACGCCAGCGTTAAGAAGATTGCCGACCAGGCGCAGACTGGCCATGCTACGACCATCATTGCCGGTCTGGCGGTAGGTATGTATTCTACCTTCCTGCCTATCATCTTCATCTGCGTAGGTATCTTTATCGCCTTCTTCGTTATGGGCGGCGCCCATAACGCTGATATGGGCGTGTATGGTATCGCCCTGGCTGCCGTAGGTATGTTGTCCACCACCGGTATCACCGTAGCGGTTGATGCCTATGGTCCTATTTCTGATAATGCAGGCGGTATCGCTGAAATGGCGGAGCTGCCTCATGAAATTCGTAACATCACCGATAAACTGGACTCCGTTGGTAATACTACGGCCGCCATCGGCAAAGGTTTTGCCATCGGTTCCGCGGCTTTGACGGCCCTGGCTCTGTTTGCTGCTTATGCGGAAGTGGTTAACCTGAAGGCTATTGACCTGTTGAACCCGGTAACCTTGATTGGTCTGTTCATCGGCGCGACCCTGCCTTTCGTCTTCGGCGCTATGACCATGGAAGCGGTCGGCAGCGCAGCTAACGAGATGGTACAGGAAGTACGCCGTCAGTTCCACGAGATTCCCGGTCTGCTAGAAGGCAAAGCCCGCGGCGATTATCGCCGTTGTGTAGATATTTCTACGGCGGCAGCTCTGCATAAGATGGTTGCCCCCGGTATCCTGGCTATTGCGTTTCCTCTGCTGGTAGGTTTCCTGCTGGGTACGGAAGCTCTGGGCGGTTTAATCGGCGGTGCAGTTGCAGCCGGTGTATTGATGGCTATTATGATGGCAAATGCCGGCGGTGCCTGGGATAATGCCAAGAAGTTCATTGAATCCGGTGTTAACGGCGGAAAAGGCAGCGAGGCTCATAAGGCTGCGGTAACCGGCGATACGGTCGGCGATCCTTTCAAGGATACGTCCGGACCGGCTATGAATATTCTGATTAAGCTGATGACCATCGTTTCTCTGGTCTTTGCTCCGATACTGGCTAAGCATGGCGGTATCCTGGTGCAGTTGTTTAAATAAAGATTAAACTATCGACCCCCGCATCTTGGTTTTCCAGGAAGCGGGGGTTTTCTTTTGGAAAGGTAAATTTGCTCTGGCTGCAAGAGTTATGATATAATAATTAATTAATGAACTGGTTGAAGAAAGGACGGGGCTATGCAGATTAAAAAGGGCGCGGAAGAATTTTATCTGTCGGGAACGGGGGCGGACGGGGTAGTTTTAATACACGGCTATACCGCCTCTCCGCCGGAGATGCGTATGTTAGGTGATTATCTGCAGAGCCTGGGCTATAGTGTACTGGGAGTCAGGCTGCCGGGCCACGGAACCACTCCGGAGGACTTGGGAACGAAGCGCTGGCCGGATTGGTACGGGGCGGTAGAAGCAGGGATTAACCGGCTGCGAAAATCCTGCCGGCGGATTTTTCTGGCCGGGCAGTCCCTAGGTGGACTGTTGGCCTTGAAGGCGGCGGCGGAGCTGCCCGTAGCCGGACTGGCGGTTTTGGCGACCCCTATGTTCGTGCAGGACTGGCGGGCGCCCCTGGTCAAGCTGGCCAGCTATTTTATTAAGACGGTCCACCGTAATAAATACGTTTATAAGGTTCCGCCTCAGTATAATATAAGTTATATGGTCTTGCCGGTGCGGCCGCTGCCCAGCCTGTTTGAGCTGATCCGCCTGTGCAAGGAGGAATACCTGGCTAAGGTGACGGCGCCGGTCTTGATTATTCAGTCGACCCGGGAACATACGGTTGTGAGCCGCAGCGCCACCTATATTTACGACCATCTGCGGGGAAGTGCCAAGGAACTGTTGTGGGTGGAGCAGGCCGGGCATGCGGTAACGCTGGGGGAAGACCGGGAAAAGGTTTATAAGGCCATAGGTATCTTTTTTGCTAAAACCAGGTAGAAGATTTAGTGAATTAAATTACCGGCAGATGATTTAACGTTCTACCGTCGTCACCGGTAATTTTTGTCAAAGATTTAACTAATTAATTTAACTAATTATAGGTAGAAAATTTACGAGGTAAAAGAGGGGGAGAACAATATGGAGCAGATAAATAAAGCAGAGAGTGAAACCAGCCGCGGAAATATTGCCACGGAAACGCTGGCGGACGGGCAGGAGCGCAAAAGTTATACCTGGTGTTTTGCCTGCGGCAAGGATAATCCCATCGGGCTGCATATGCAGTTTGCTTATGAAGATGATAGTTGCATATCTTATTTTACGCCCCGGCACGAACATCAAAGTTATGACGGGCGGATGCACGGCGGGTTAATCTCGGTTTTACTGGATGAGGTAATGGGGAATTATTTGTTCAATAAGGAAGGTAAGCCGGCTTACACGGCTAAGATGGAGCTGCGCTTCCGGGCCCCGATTATGATCGGTACCCGGATTAAGTGCGTGGGCCGGGAGATGAACCGCAAGGGCCGCCTGGTCGTCATGCAGGGACAGATTATCAACCCCGACGGGAAGGTAGCGGCGGAAGCCGTGGCCAAGATGATGGTTGAGGAATAATAGATGAGAAAATTGCAGTTAAATGAAAGAATTTTAAATTATATGCAGGGCCGGACCTATGCGCCCATGACCGAAGAAGAGCTCATGGAGGCCATTCCGCTGGTTGAGGGGGAGAGCCTGGACGATTTTTGGGAGGCTCTGAAGAGCCTGCAGGCTAACGGGAATATTGTCAAGACCCGTTTTGAAACCTTGGGCCTGCCGGAGCGGATGGGACTGGTAGTAGGCCGGTTCCAGCTGACCGGGAAGGGCTTTGGCTTTGTGATTCCGGACAACAAGGGCGATAAACCGGATGTCTTTATCCCGCCCAGGGCGGTGGGCGGTGCGATGAACAATGACCGGGTCATGGCCCGGATTAATAACCGGGGCGCCGGCGAGAGCCCGGAGGGAGAGGTTATACGGATCATCACCCATGCTAATCCCCAGGTGGTTGGTATCTTTAAGGAGACCGGGGATTTTGCCTTCGTGGTGCCGGACGATAAAAGAATAGGCCGGGACATTTATGTACAGAAAAAACATTTTGGCGGCGCCAGGAATAATCAAAAAGTGGTAGTAACCATTACGGCGTGGCCTACGGAAAGCCGGAACGCTGAAGGCAAGATTGATGAGGTGCTGGGCAATATCGGCGACCCGGGACTGGAGATTCTCTCCATCATTAAGCAGAACGGGCTGCCCCTGGATTTCCCTCCCGCGGTAAAAAGAGCGGCGGAGCGGGTACCGGCGGAAGTTGGTCCGGCTGACCTTAAGGGACGCGCTGACCGGCGGAACCTGCCTATCATTACCGTGGACGGGGAGGATGCTAAGGATTTTGACGATGCGGTTTATGTCCGCCGGCAGAGTCCGGAGTTTTTTTTCCTGGGCGTCTATATAGCGGATGTCAGTCATTATGTCCGGGAAAATTCTGTCCTGGACAAGGAAGCCAGGGAGCGTTCCACCAGCGTGTATTTGGTGGACCGGGTCCTGCCCATGCTGCCCTTCAGGCTCAGCAACGGTATCTGCAGTCTGAACGAAGGGGTGGACCGGCTGGTGCTGGCCTGCGAGATGCAGGTGGGGGCTAAGGACGGGCAAATCCTCAGTTATGAGGTCGTTCCGGCCGTGATTTGTTCTCAGCACCGGATGACTTATACCAAGGTCAGAAAGATCCTGGTGGAGAAAGACGCAGAGCTGCGCCAGGAATATCAGGACCTTGTACCGATGCTGGAGCAGATGGAAGAACTCTGTCAGGTCCTGCATAAGAAGCGCAGCCGGCGCGGCGCGGTGGATTTCGACCTGCCGGAGCAAAAGGTTATCCTGGACGAAGTGGGCCGGCCGGTAGAGATTGTACAGCGGGAACGTACTATCGCGGAGGCGATTATCGAAGAGTTTATGCTGGCCGCCAATGAAACCGTGGCTAAGCATATGGCCCTGCAGAAATGGCCTTTTGTTTACCGGGTGCACGGCGTGCCGGCCTCGGATAAAATCGGTAATCTGGCCAAGCTTTTAGCTAATTTTAAGATTATGCTGACGGCTAACGACGAAATCAGGCCGCTGGATTTGCAGCGGGCCTTGGAAAAGGTACAGGATTTGCCGGAAGAGCGGCTGATTAACACCATTGCCCTGCGTTCTATGCGGCAGGCGGTTTATCAGACGGAGAATATCGGTCATTTCGGCCTGGCGGCGGAATATTATACCCATTTTACCTCGCCTATCCGGCGTTATCCGGATTTGTTGGTACACCGTCTTTTGCATAAATGGCTGAAAAATCCGGCCATGACGGAAGAAAAGCGGTTGAAGGGTGAAACCAGTCTGGAAAGCATCGCGGCTCACGCCTCTATAAAGGAGAGGGATGCGGCTGAGGCGGAAAGGGCGACGGTGGACCTGAAAAAGGCCGAGTATATGGTCAGCCACATCGGGGAAGAGTTTGACGGTGTTATTTCCGGCGTTACGGCTTTTGGCATGTTCGTGGAGCTGCCCAACGGGGTGGAAGGTTTAGTCCATATTTCCAGCCTGACGGATGATTATTACGAATATGAGGAAGAAAAATATGCCCTGCTGGGCAACCATACCAATAAGAGCTACCGGCTGGGCGATAAGGTGCGAATCGAGGTTCTGCAGGTCAACCTGGCGGAGCGCAGCATAGACTTCATCATGGCGGGAGAAAGTGAAGCGGTCCGGACTTATTTAAAGCAAAGGCTGGCCCAAAATCAGCCCCGTTCGTCTGGGACCCAGTCTGCTGCTTCCTGTATCTCGGCGCAGAAGAGTAAAAGAAAACGTAAATCCGGTGCTAAGGCGCCGGCGGCGGAGAAGGTTAAGTCTTCTTCCAGGCGTAAACATAAGCAAACGGAAAGCCGGAAGCGGTCGCGCGGTGGTAAAAAGCCGGAGGCTGAAGTAGTGGTTCTGGAGGAAGAGGCTGGCAAGACGTCTAAACGTCGTCGCCAGGCCAGGACCAAGGGACCGGAGGATTCTTCCCGGGGCCGGCGGCGCCGCCGGAACCAGGACGGGGAAGCGGCCCGGGAAAAACACAGTGAGCAGCGCCCGGATGAGGTAGAACAGCGCCGTCCTCAGCGGCGTAAGCGCAAATCCACCGGCCAAAAGGCACAGTCTGGACCGGGCAGTAAAGGCGGTAAATATGGCAGAAAACAAAGAAATCAAGATCATATCTGAAAATCGTAAGGCCCGCCACGATTACAACGTGGCGGAAGCTTTTGAAGCCGGTATCGAGCTTAAAGGAACCGAGGTTAAATCCCTGCGTCAGGGCAAGGTTAACTTGAAGGATAGCTATGTGCAGATCAGCAAGGGCGGGGAGCTGATCGTGTTCAATATGCATATCAGTCCTTATGACTTCGGCAATATCAACAATCATGATCCCCTGCGCACCCGGCGCCTGTTGATGCACCGCCGGGAGATAGACCGGCTCTTTGGCAAGGTCAAGGAGCGGGGCTTTACCCTGGTGCCCTTAAAATTGTATTTTAAGCATGGCCGGGTTAAAATGGAAATTGCCTTGGCCACAGGTAAGAAAAACTATGATAAGAGGCGGGATATGGCCGAGCGTGACGCAAAGCGGGAACTGGACCGCGTCATGAAAGCCAGGAACCGTTAACGGGGTTGTATTTTGGATATTTTAGACAGTTTGGGCTTAGATGCGGGTATGCAGCCGGTACAATCCGGTCAGGTGGGCCCGGTCAGCTATCAGTTAAAATATAAGGCGGTAAGACGCCTTAATCTGCGCATCAAAATGCCGGAAGCTCAGGTGCTGGTAACGGCACCTCTGGGGATGCCAAAACGCATCGTGGAGAGTTTTGTGCAGCAGAACCAGGCTTGGATTTTAAAACAGCAGCTGCGGATTAAGACACAAAAACTGCCGGCGGTGAGAAAATTCCTAACCGGGGAGCTGTTATACGTGTGGGGACGGCCCTATACTCTGGAGCTTAGAATAGCTGATACGGGGCTGACCAGACCCCAGGTCAGGTTAGAGGCTGATCAGCTGCTCCTTTATCTGCCGGAAGCGGGTACGGCGGACTGGCGGGAGAAGTTTCTGGATGCATGGTTTAAGCAACAGATGGAAACCGTACTGCCTCAAGTCTTTGACCAGTGCCGCCAGGTGGTGGGTAAAAAGGAGAGCAGTTATTATGTCCGTAAGATGAAGACCCGCTGGGGTACCTGCAACGTCCGGACCGGCCGCATCTGTATCAATTCCGGGCTGGCTCATCTAAATCCTAAGTATTTATATTACATCGTTACCCATGAACTTAATCATCTGTGGGTGCACGGACACGGACCGGCTTTTAAGAGCCGGATGGATATATATTGCCCTGAATGGCGTCAGGCTCAGCAGGGTTTACGGGAGTCTATGGCTCAGGTCTGGTAGCTAAAAAAATAAAGCCCGGGGCGGGAGAGAAAAACCGTTGCTTTTAGCTAAGCTAATTGCAGCTGGTTAATTCTCCTAAGCCTCGGGTTTTGTTTTTAATGGTTTGGTAAAATCGTTTTAGTTATGCGTGTAAAGATGCGGCAATCGCCTTAGCGAGCTCTTTGATCTGCGCTCTTTGTTCTTCCTTGACCGCGGATTTAAAGCTGACACATTGATCAAGATAGTTGTTCTTGCAGTTGCCCAGGGTAGCTTTCATCAGCTTGCCGGCTACCGGAGCCCAGCTGCCGTTTTCAATGAAGGCGATAGTCCTGTTCTGCAGGTTGTGGGTCGAGATATCGTGGAGCAAGGTCTGCATGGTGTCGAACAAACCGTTGTTATAGGTCGCACTGGCGAAAACCAGGTGGCTGAAACGGAACGCTTCCGACAGGATGTAGGAAGGATGGGTGGAAGAAGTATCAAACATCTCTATATTACTTACGCCCATTTCATCCAGAGAATCGGCCAAAAGCTCAGCAGCCTGCTGGGTATGACCGTAGATGCTGCCATAAGCGATGAGCACGCCTTTTTCTTCCGGGGTGTAGGAGCCCCACTGAAGGTACTTGTCCACGAACCAGCCGATGTTCTCCCGCCATACGGGACCGTGCAGCGGACATAAGAGCTTAATCTCCAGCCCGGCGGCTTTCTTTAAGAGAGCCGTTACCTGCATGCCGTATTTGCCCACGATATTAGTATAATAACGCCGGGCATCCGGCAGCCATTCGGCTTCGAAATTACACTTATCAGCAAAGAGATTGCCGCTTAATGCGCCAAAGGTGCCAAAAGCATCCGCCGAATACAAAATCTTCTCCGTGGTGTCGTAAGTTACCATGACCTCAGGCCAGTGCACCATCGGTGCCATGACGAAGGTATAGACGTGTTTGCCGGTACGTAGCAGGTCGCCTTCTTTGACTACTTGCACCCGGTCATCAAGTGGGGTAGTGAAGAACTGCCTGATCAGGGCCAAAGCTTTTTGAGTAGTGACAATCTTTACTTCAGGGTACTTGTCCAGCAAATCGCCCAAGGTAGCGGAATGATCCGGCTCCAGGTGTTGTATTACCACATAGTCTAATCTCCGGCCATCCAGAAGATACTTCAGATTGGCAAAGAAAACTGCACTGACCGAATTGTCGACGGTATCAAATAAAACCGTTTTTTCATCTAGGACTAGATACGAATTGTAGCTGACGCCCCTGGGAATGGGATAAACATTCTCAAATAAAGCCAGGCGGCGGTCATTACCGCCAATCCAGTACATATCCTGGTTAATCTTTTTCTCTAAATGCATACCAATGGACTCTCCTTATAAAACTAAATTTACTGAAGCAACTAAATTTCCTTGTGCTTAAAGTACTATCAAGGAAAACAGGTTGGGGTTTATTGTTCGGAGAAATTAGTCTTATCTACTCCGCACAGAGGGCATACCCAGGTATCAGGCAAATCTTCAAAAGAAGTGCCGGCCTTGATGCCGTTATCAGGATCACCTGCTTCAGGATCATACACATAACCGCAAACATTGCATACGTACTTTTTCATAGTAATAACCTCTTTTCTTTAAATTAAATTTTAACCTAGTCTGGTTGAACCAGATACTAAATTTATTTTATTATAACATAGAATTGGGAAAAAACCTATATTTTAGTAAGAGGATTTATCCGGGAACCGCTATAAATTTTAGCTATTTTAGTGACTGCAGGCTAGCATTATTTCCTATTTAGTTGTACAATAGACCTAATATAATCATTACGACCAGATTTACGCATCACATCCTGATAAGGCGGAACACAGGTTAAGGAGGCAGTTATCATGAAACTAATACGTAAAATTTTAGCTCTGACGGGAATATTATGTTTAATGTTATCAGCTACGGCACTGGCTCTGCCCCGGGCTTATGAGCAGGTAGGTGCGGATTATCAGCGGCTCTTGGGCGGCTGGAATGCGGCTTATTTTTCTAATCCGGATATAATCTGTGCGGTGGCTAAGCTGCATATTAATGCTAAGGGGGATTATGTCCGCCTGCCTCAGGCCGTTAAAAATTTTGCAGTGGTGGATGCCGGCGGCAGCGAAGCTTATTTAATCGTGCCCAGAATTAAGGATACCACTTTCACCTTGTATAAGCTGGACAGTGCCGAAGGTGAGGCTAAGGATAGCCAAAAGCGGCTGGCTAAGGTGAAGGGGGACACGCTGGTGCTGTTCTGCAACGAGAAACAGCTGGCGGCGGAGGTCAGCATTGAGATGAGGGTCCAGAACCATGATACCCGGATCGTGACCTATACCCCTGCGGTCAGCCAGGACGGTTCCCTTCTTGTTCCGGAAAAACAACAGGCCTTTATCATTGATGTTTCTAAGAATTTGAAGACGGATGGCAAGATTGCCTACCGGAAGGATAAGATTAACAACCTGATTAACCGGTATTTGAAAAAATAAAAAAAGACCAAGGAGATGTTCAGGCATGAGTTTAAGCAGAAATCAGGAAAATTTGTCCATGTTATGCGATTATTATGAGTTGACCATGGGCAATGGGTATTATTTGAACGGTTTTTATAAGCGCAATACTTATTTTGATGTTTTCTTCCGGGATGTGCCGGACGGCGGTGGCTACGCCATCGCGGCCGGTTTACAGGATATCATCAGGTACGTTGAAAACCTGCATTTTAGTGATGAGGATATTGCTTATTTGCGGGGCAAGAAGTCTTTTGATGAGGGCTTCCTGCGCTATTTGCGCAATTTTAAGTTTACCGGGGATATTTATGCGGTACCGGAAGGTACGCCCATCTTCCCTCATGAACCGATAATCGTGGTCAAGGCTCCCGCCATTCAGGCGCAGCTGATGGAAACCTTCCTGCTATTGGCCATTAATCATCAATCCCTGGTTGCCACTAAGGCCAGCCGGATCGTGCGGGCGGCTAAGGGGCGTCCGGTCATGGAGTTTGGCTCCCGCCGGGCTCAAGGTATTGCCGGGGCGGTTATCGGCGCCCGGGCGGCTTTTATTGGCGGCTGCGCCGGTACGGCCTGCACCTTGACCGATGAGCTGTACGGGGTACCGGCCTTAGGCACCATGGCTCATTCCTGGATTCAGATGTTTGACAGCGAGTATGAGGCTTTTAAGACTTACTGCCGTTTGTACCCTACTAACGCTACCTTGCTGGTAGATACTTATAATACATTAAAGAGCGGCGTGCCTAACGCCATCAAGGTCTTTAAGGAAGTTCTGCTGCCTCAGGGCATCAAGAGTTTTGGCATCCGTCTGGACAGCGGTGACCTGGCTTATTTGACCAAGCAGGCCCGCCAGATGTTAGATGAGGCCGGGCTGCCTCAGTGCAAGATTGTCGTGTCTAATTCCCTGGATGAATATTTGATCCGGGACCTGCTTTTGCAGGAGGCCAAGATAGATTCCTTCGGCGTGGGCGAGCGTTTGATTACCTCTAAATCCGCCCCGGTGTTTGGCGGCGTTTATAAGCTGGTGGCTATCGAAAAAGACGGGCAAATCGTGCCTAAGATCAAAATTAGCGAGAACACGGCGAAGATTACCAACCCGGGCTTTAAGAAGGTTTACCGCTTCTTTGATAAAAAGAGCGGCAAGGCTCTGGCCGATGAAATCTGCCTGCACGATGAAGTGGTGGTGGAAGGTCAGCCCCATACGATTTTCGACCCGGATGCGACCTGGAAACAGCGCCATCTGAATAATTTCAGCGTCAAAAATATCCTGGAGCCTATTTTCAAAGACGGCCAGCTGGTTTACCGGCAGCCAGAACTGAAAGATATCCAGAAGTACTGCCAGGAGCAGATTAATACTTTGTGGGATGAGGTTAAACGTTTCGAGAATCCGCACATCTACAATGTTGATTTGTCTATGAAGCTCTGGAACCTGAAACATGACCTGCTGGCTTTAGGTGGAAAATAATGCGGCTGGCTCTGGCTGTCAAAATCCAATTCTGGTATTAAACTAGCGCTAAGAAAACCAGTCCTAACTAAATAGTAAAACTAACCCTAATTAAATATGAAACCCGGTCCGCTGTTTGAGCGAACCGGGTTTTTGTCTACGTGCTTTTTTATTTATAGGAAAGAATATTTGATCCTGAGCCGGAAAATAAACTTTAACCTATTTTAATTCTTACGGCTGAAATAATCCTGCAGGATAGCTTCGACCTTGGCCGTCAGCTCGGCGACGGAATGAAGCCGCCGGCTGGCGCAGACCTGAGCCTGCCGGCCGCAGATAAGGCAGCGGCGGGGCAGAGGCCGGGACAGCTTTTCTCCCTCCGGGTTTAAAACATCAATATCAAACAGACGGCCCAGAGGATGGGTTTCTTCTATCTGAGTCATCATGGTCTTGATTTTTAGAGCCTCACCCTTGACTGCCAATAGACATTCATCGCCGGTGCTTTCATGACGTTCCATGCGTACCAGAAGGGGCAGAGCTTCTTTTTGCAGGGCGGTCAGGATGGCTGTTTGACCACAGTCGAAAGCCTTCCGTAATTCCGGGGAGGTTTTAATGGGACCGGGCATGTTCAGGCAAAAGGAAATCAAAGGTTCCTTGTATTGTTTTAGGCAGGCCTGCTGCTGCCTGACCCGGGCTTCCCGGCAGGCTAGCATTTCCGGCAGGGCTACCGGTGTTCCTTTTAGCATACGCAAAACTCCTTTTTTATGAAAGGCGGAGATAGCAGCGCGGCTGAAGTCCTCTGACTAACAAGGCCTCGTCAGGGCTGCGCCAGGTTCAAAGACACCTTAATGATGCACCACGTCGGACGCAGCTTTAATCTTGGCTATAACGGACGCTGCCGCGGCACTTTTAAAAAAGTTCAGGGTAGTGGGAGGGACCAGCTGGGCTAAAGTGTCCCAGGCACCTTCCTTGATGGCCTGGCGGACGATGGAAGCGCTGATGGCCAGACCGTGGTCTTCCTTACGGGGGACGATGATGAGTTCGATACCGGACTTAGGCAGATCCTCCTGCATAATTTTATTGTAAATGTTGGTAACCTGGCTGAAAGGTTCTTCGCCTACGTAGCGGCGGGTAATGCTTAAAGCGGCGGCAATCTTCTGGAAGATGGTGATGTCCAGCTTGGCGTGTCCGCTGCTGACAGCAACATCATCTTTCTGGAAATAACTGGGGAAGGTGGCGCTGCTGATGATATAAGGACCGCTTTCGTGGTAAACGAGGTTTTTCAGGTGGGCCGTGCCGGCCTTAATCAATTCTTTGCGCACCTTAAAGGGAACCAGACTGGCATCTTCGCTGACTATGAACAGATGCACCAGGTCGTTTTCCGCCGCGGCCTTTTCTACCAGATATTGGTGGCCCAGGGTAAAGGGATTAGCGTTCATGACCAGGGCGGCTATCTTCTGGCCGGGGACGGGCGCAGGACTTTCGTCCCGGAGATGCTGCAGATAATCGGCAAAGCCCTGGCGGCGGTTCTCCATGAAGACCAGCTCTCCGGGAACCCGGGCAATTTCTTTAAAGCCCAGGTCGTTAAAGAACTTACTGGTGCTGCATTTAGTGTACAGAAAAAAGTTATGGTTGCCTTCGGCATGCTGATATTCGATTAAATGGGTGATAATCAGGTTTAAGAGACCTTCGCCCTGATGGCGGCTGTCGACCGCAAAACAGCGCAGGGTGTTCTTAAAACAGCTGCCGGTGGCGATGAGATGGTTATAGTCATCATCATAAATGCCGCAGGTATAATCCAGGTTCTTATCCAGCCTGATACCTTCACCCTCCAGCAGTCTTACTACTTCCGCCCGGGCGTGCCGGTCCTCTGGATAAATCTTACTGATATCTGGCATCTACCTTACCTCCCTAAATATCTTTAAGTAGTTTTAAATATTTTTTCATTCTCAGCGTCTGGCTGGTTACGATTTTGCAACTATTGCGATGGACGTTGCGAAATTACCTTTGATTTTTTTATTATAGCGTTATTAGCAAGTTTTTGCCAGTATAATTGAGTTTTCTCTTTAATTGATTTTATTAATGACCTACCATAAATATAAGAAACTTTACAAATCGTCAGAATTATTGTTTAATGTAATCAATGGGTGGAGAAACCTAAATTTAAAAACGGAGGAGCGAAAACTATGGAAATTCAGAAGGCAGCAATTGCCGGAACCCTGGAATCTTGTGATGCTCAAATTAGCGTTGAGCCGCTGGATAAGGGTATTGAACTTAGTGTTGAAAGCAGCGTTATGAACCAGTACGGTCGGCAGATTAAGGCCACCGTGCTCAAGGTGCTGGATGACCTTGGCGTTAAAAGCGGACGCGTAACTGTTGTAGATAAAGGCGCTCTTGATTGCACCTTAAAAGCCCGCGTAGAGTGTGCGGTCTTCCGCAGCATGGGTAAGTCCGAGAAGAGTATTCCTTGGGGAGGCGTTATAAAATGATTCCACGTCCAAGACCTGAAAGATTCCGTCTGCGTCGTACTATGATGTTTATGAACGCTCAAAAACCGGCGCTGATTAAAGATGCCTATATTTATGGTTGTGACAGTATTATGTTGGATCTGGAAGATGCCGTAGCCTTTAACCAGAAGGATGCAGCTCGTTTCTCCCTGTATCATGCGTTAAAGACGATTGATTACGGCGATACTGAAGTTATCGTACGTATTAACGGCCTGGATACCCCGTTCTGGGAAGAAGATATCCGCTGCTCCGTAGCCGGCGGTGCTGATGGCATCCGTATTGCCAAGTGCGAAAGCGCCCAGGATGTGAAGACGGTTGAAGAGCATGTTTTAGCAGCTGAAAAAGAGTTTGGCGTAGAAGAAGGACGGACCCTTTTGATGGCCGCCCTGGAAAGCCCTAAAGGCATTTTGAACGCCTATGAGATTGCCTCAGCTTCCGACCGTATGCTGGGTATCGCCATTTCCGGCGGCGATTTCCGCAAGAGCATGCACGTTAAAGTTATTCCCGGCGGCATTGAAATCAACACCGCCCGCAGCATGATGCTGCTCGCAGCCCGTGCTGCCGATGTACAGTGCTTTGACACGGTTTACACTCTGCTGGATAATAAGGAAGGCTTTGAAGCCGAAGTTCGTCAGAACCATGAGATGGGCTTTGACGGCAAGAGCCTGATTAATCCTCGTCAGATTAACTACGTACATGAGACTTTTGCTCCTACTCCTAAGGAGATTGCCAATGCTGAAAAACTGGTGCGCGCTTATAACGAGCATGCTTCCAGCGGCGTAGGTGTTTTCCTGGTTGATGGCAAGATGGTAGATATTCCGTTTGCTATTGATGCCAAACGCGTCATTGCTTTGGCTAAAGCTTGCGGCGTTTACCATGGCGATTTATAAGAAGGAGCGTGAGATAAATGAAAAATGCAGTAGGTAGAGAGATTCCTGATGAGCTCTTGAAAAACGGCAAAGAAGTATATCAGGGCAAGTTCCATTTTGATGGCAAGACCTTTAAAAAAGCTGGTCCTACCGTAGTTCGCTGCGAGAAACCGGTGGAGAACAAGCTGTGCAAGGATATTCACGAAGCTTGCGTTAAGTGCGGCGCTCATGACGGCATGACCGTTTCCTTCCATCACGCTCTGCGTAACGGCGACTATGTTACCAGCATGGTTATGAAAGTTTTAGTTGAAGATATGGGCCTGAAAGACCTGACCGTAGCTACCACCTCTTTAGGCAGCGCTCAGGATCTCTTGGCTGACTATATTGAACAGGGCAAGATTATCGGTGTCCAGACTTCCGGTGTGCGCGGCCGTATCGGCGACGTTATTTCTGCCGGCAAGTTAAAGACCCCGGCTATTATCCGCAGCCATGGCGGTCGTCCCCGGGCTATCGAGATGGGCGAGCTCCATGTAGATATGTCCTTTATCGCGGCTTCTACCTCTGATTACTGCGGCAACGCCAAAGGCACCGGCGGCAAGAACAACTGCGGTTCTATGGGTTATGCAGTAGCTGATTCCCATTATGCCGACCACGTTGTAGTAATTACCGATACCCTGGTGGATTATCCCAACTTCCCGGCTCCCATTGATTGCATCGATGTAGACTGCGTCGTAGTGATTGATCAGATTGGCGATCCTTCCAAGATTGGTACTAAGGAAGCCCGTATGACCCAGGATCCCCGCGATTTGATGATGGCGGAGAACTGCGCCAAGATTATGGCGGCTACTCCTTACTTTAAGGATGGCTTCTCCTTCCAGACCGGTGTTGGCGGTCCTTCCCTGGCCGTTAACCGTTTCCTGGAATCCTACATGTTAGAAAAGAATATTAAGATGGGCTTTGCTCTGGGCGGCATGAGCGGTAATATCTGCGACCTGCAGGATAAGGGTTTGGTTAAGAAATTACTGGATACCCAGGATTTTGATACTAAGTCTATTCAGCATCTGGCCGATCATCCGGACAAGCATTTTGAAATTTCGACCAGCGAGTACGCCAGCGCAGCTAACAAGGGCGCTTACGTAAATCACCTGGACTTCGTAGTACTGGGCGCGCTGGAAATTGATACCAAGTTCAATGTTAACGTACTGACCGGTTCCGACGGAATTCTGCGCGGAGCTCCTGGCGGACATCCTGATACGGCTGCCGGCAGCAAGGTCTGCGTCATCGTAACTCCGCTGGTACGTGGCCGTATGGCTACCGTCTGCGAAGACGTGGTAACCGTTACGACTCCTGGTGATACGGTAGACGTTCTGGTTACGGATTACGGCATCGCGGTTAACCCCCTGCGTCAGGACCTGATTGAGTGCCTGGACAAAGCAGGTATCAAGCATGTTTCCATCGAGTCTCTGAAGGATAAGGCCTACAGCCTGGTCGGCACTCCTGACAAACTGGAGTGGGAAGACAAGGTCGTAGCTGTTCTGGAAGCTCGCGACGGCACCATTCTGGATGTTATCCGCAAGATTAAACCTTTAAAGCTGTAATTAGTTTAAACAAGCTTAAAGACAGTTCCAGCCGTAAATAGTTTAAAGTAACAAGAGCGGCTGAATGAGGGGTCAATAATTTTAAACTGGTAAGTTACTGATAGGCCGGACATTTCTCTTAAAGATTTGTCCGGTCTTTTCTTTTGTGATATGATACAAAGATAAGATAGCGTGGTAGTTTTATTATTTGACCGCTCAACGGTTGGGCAAATTTTGGCCGTTAAGAAACTGCTGGTTAAACAAATTTTTATAAACGGGGGATCTTTGATGACGGAACAGATGCTGGAGCAAATCGGCTTTTTGGCCCTGGAGTCCATGCTGTTTGAGGTGTCGGCTACTCCTAAACCGGGTCTGGTAGATCGATATAATAACGGGGCTCACTATGATATGGATTTTTTTACCTTTATGTCTTCAGAGGCGGCCCTGCGTCATAGTTTTGATGATTTTGCCCAGCTGGGTTACGCCCATCGGGAGGAACCTGTGGCCCAGCTTCTGCCTTATCTGCAGCAGAGCGGACAGGCGGCCGAAAAAAGTATGTTTGCCGGTACGGGTGGGATTAATACCCATAAGGGTATGATCTTCAGCCTGGGACTCTTAAGCGGTGCAGCCGGGTGGCTGGCTGGCAGGGAGATCTTAGCGGCGGAGCGCCTTTGTCTGTTAGTGGCGCAAATGTGCGCCGGGCTGAGCGCTCAGGATGAAGCGGCACTTAAGCGGAAACCTCCGGCTCAACTTACCAAGGGAGAGGCCATGTATTTAAAATACGGAGTTACCGGGGCCAGAGGCGAGGCGGAGAGCGGCTTTAAGACCGTCCGGGCGATTTCCCTGCCTCTTTACTGCCAGCTGCGGGAGAAAGGCTGCTCAGTTAATAATGCTCTGGTGGACTGTCTGCTGCACCTTTTGGCTTATGCAGGGGATACCAATATTTTAGGGCGACATGATATGTCCACCTTAAAGTATGCTCAAAGGGAAGCGGCAAAGGTGCTGGAAAAAGGCAGCATCCATACGGAGGAAGGCCGTCAGGCCATTATCGACCTGGACAATGATTTTATCGAGAAATACATCAGCCCGGGAGGCTGTGCGGATTTGATAGCGGTAACCCATTTCTTGTATGAGGCGGAAAAACTGAAAGATTAAGAAGAGCTGCTGGAAATCCTAATTTTACCCACCGCACTTGCGGCCCCTTTATCAAGTAAGCAGATAAAATAGCTAATATGGTTGACCCTGCAGACTAAAAAGGACCTGGACTTGAGCAGGTCCAGGTCAAGAAGGGGTAATAAGGAGAAAATGTATAATGTTTAAGCAGTAACCAGGCAAGGCTAAGAGCGCATGTCCTAGTTTTTTAATCCTGCTTAAAACCAATTGGAGGGCCGGCTTAGCTTCATAAAACTAAGCCGGTCGTTGCTATAAAATGTCAGGACTGAAGGAGGGTTCAGGCCTTGACTAGTTTGGCGCCTAATGCTTGACAAGCCGATAACCCGGCTTGATCGGGTTCACCCAGGATGGCTTTCCCGGGGGCCGCCAGTTTAGCACCGGCTTCTATGACCCTTTGGGCCCAGGCACCAATATAAGTGCCGCCCCAGCCGAAAGAACCAAAAAGGGCTACGATTTTATCTTTTAAAAGAGGTTCTAATGAAGTAAAGAACGGTTCAAATTCACTTTCTTCCAAAACCTCGATACCCATAGCCGGACAGCCTAGCGCAAATTTATCGTATTTGGCTATTTCGTCTGAGGTGGTTTCGCTGACCTTGAATAAAACTGCGTCAGCTCCGGCAGCCTCTATGCCTTCGGCTACCGCCTCTGCCATCTTTTCAGTATTGCCGGTACCGGACCAATAAACAACGGGAATTTTTTTTGCCATTTGTAAAACCTCCTAAATTTTTTCTTGTTATTTTGGATCTTCCGTCAAACCTAAACTCTTGTCAGATAGTTTCAAATGTCTGCTAAAATACGAATGAAAATATGGCCTCACACTAAGCTGTTTAAGCGGTATGTAAATTAATGTTTATCAAGGGTACGCCTTCGTAAAACTTAGTCATAAAAGTCGTTTCACAATATTTATAGACATCAAAGACATGACGGGCTGCGGCTTCGTTGCTATAGACCTTCCAATAACCGAGCAGTTTATAATTTTGACCTTTATTCTTAATGAAACCCAGCACATCTTCTAGGGGATAACCTAAAAAAATTCCGGTTTCGTGTGGAAATCCGGCACTATGGCGCATACGTGTTGACATATATTGCAGCATCTGGTCCAAATTCTCATCCACCGGATATCCATCCAGACGGAGATAAGCTTTATTGACAGGTTTGGTTAGAACTCTTTTTAAATAACGGGGTGAATAGACCAGTACCAGCACGTTGTTCAAGCGAGGATAAATAGCTGTGAAAACAATGCCTGTCCGCACATAGAGCTCAGAATAGGATGCCAGTACTTTGATGTAGGCGTCAGGAAATAGCTTGTAAGGTATGGTAACCAAGGAAGCCGGCTTAAGCTTAGCCAGGGTAGGTCCGCAATGGCGGGCAAAAATTTCATTTAATGCTGGGGCACTGGTAAGTGATGGTTGCATGGAAGTCCTCCTTTGATAAACTTGAGTTAGCTATAGCTAACTCAACGGCCTGATAATATTCTTTAAAACAATATTTTTCGATGGAGAAAAACCAGAATAAATCAGGCGTAAACCTCTTAAAATTTCTTGATAACAGGTGGATTATCAAAAACCACGGTTAGCAATTGCTAACCGTGGCGTTGGTATAACATAAAAATACTTATTTGGCAAGATATTATTGATAAAATAATGCATTTTTTTACAAATTTGTTTAAATGCTTTTTCTCTTGCACTTTCAATTTAGTTGCTGTATAATCTTATTGCAAGCTATTAAATGAAAGTTAGCCTGCTTTTTTTAAAAGCATAAGTTAGTTATAGCTAACTTATAAAAATTCACCAAGGCTAACTTTTAATTAGACGCGTTTGCAAAAATTTTATTTAAGGAAAGGTGGTTTTAAGATGGGACGGTTTCACATTGAACACAAGGAAGAACTGGTACAAGCGGGAATTTTTGTTTTAGGTCAGGCAGCCGGCATAATAGGTATGAAAGTTTTAAAAAGTCGGGAAGCTAAAAAGGCTATGGTGCAGACGACGGCCCTGGCTCTGAGAATAAGAGAGTCCTTTACTGCCAGCACGGTTTCCGTTCAGGAGTGTGCCGGGGATATTGTGGCGGAAGCTAAAGAAGTTAACCGTAAACGGGAAGAGCAGGAAGATGCTCTCGCTCAGGTGGAAGCTGCGGATAGTACGCCAGTCGTAGCTGCTGCTGCGGCTAAGTAATAAAGGGCGTCAGGCTGGATAGGGGCGTTGAGGTTAGATGATTAGCTAAAGAGGGGAAGCTTAAAGTGAATTTTATTATTAAAAGCGATTTACAGGGACGGCTGCGGGTGACCGGTACGACTCAGTCAGGCAAACCACGGCGGCGTTTCAGCCTGGAAGAGGCTGGTGGTGTCATGGGGTATCTGGAGCATTGCACCGGGGTGCTTAAGGTTACCGTGTATGCGAGTACGGCCGGGATTGTGATCAGCTATGAACCTGATGTCAACGGTCAAAATAGGAAAAATTTGATGATGGTATTATTAAAGCTGGATTTGCAGAATCCGGAAGTACAAAAGATGGCCAGAGAAAAGATTCCTGTTTTAGAGCTGAATCATCAGTATGGAGAAAAATTAGCCAAGCTGACCGGAGGCTACCTGCTGCGTAAGCTGCTCTTACCGCCGCCGGTCAGGCTGGTTCTAAACGTTTATAAGGCTTTGCATTTTTTTAAGAAAGGATTGACGGTTCTGGTCCAACGTAAACTTAGCGTGGACGTGCTAGACGCTGCGGCTATCTCGGCCTCGCTTTTGCGACAGGATTATAGTACGGCTGGAACGGTAATGTATTTACTGCGGATAGGTGAGCTTTTGGAAGCGTGGACCTATAAAAAATCGGTCAGCGATTTGGCCCGCAGTATGTCTTTGAATATCACTAAAGTTTGGCAGGTTAAGGATGGGAAGGAAGTTCAGGTCAGTCTGGAGAAAATCCAGAAAGATGATTTTGTGGCGGTAAAGCTGGGAACCGTTATACCACTGGATGGGGTGGTGGTTAGGGGAAACGCTCTGGTTAACCAGGCTTCGATGACCGGGGAGGCTATACCAGTACTTAAAAGTGCAGGTATCTCGGTTTATGCCGGCACGGTGATAGAAGAGGGCGATTTAGTTCTAAAGGCTTCGGGTCGGGCCGGTGCTACCAGATATGAACGAATCATCAAGATGATTGAGAACTCGGAGAACCTGAAATCTAAACTGGAGAGTCAGGCCCAATCCCTGGCAGATAAACTGGTACCTTATACCTTCCTGGGCACCATAGCTACCTATTTGCTGACCAGAAACCCTGCCAAAGCTTTGTCAATCCTAATGGTAGATTTCTCCTGTGCCTTGAAGTTATCTACGCCGTTGACGGTTTTGTCCGCAATGCGGGAGTGCAGTGAGCTTAAGATTACAGTCAAAGGCGGAAAGTTCTTAGAGGCGGTAGCCGAAGCTGGCACCATCGTTTTTGATAAAACAGGTACTTTGACCAAAGCGCAGCCGACCGTAGCCCGGCTTATCAATTGCAGCTCTTGCTATACCGATGTCCAGTTGTTGGCTTATGCCGCCTGTCTGGAAGAGCATTTTCCCCATTCGGTAGCCAACGCTATCGTTCGTAAGGCGGCAGAACTGAAACTAAAGCATAATGAGATGCATACCAAGGTTGAGTATATCGTAGCCCATGGAATTGTTTCTAAAGTAAACGATTTGCGCATCGTGATTGGCTCCGGGCATTTTGTTTTTGAGGACGAAAAATGCACTGTGCCGGCAGAAGCGCAGAAACTTTACGACAGCCGTCCTGAAGAATTTTCCCATATCTATATGGCAATCGGCGGTAGTCTGGTGGCTGTTATCTGTATTCATGATCCGCTGCGGGAAGAAACGGTAGACGTCTTGCGGAATCTGCGGCGGGCCGGGTTTAAGAAGCTGGTAATGATGACGGGGGACAGCCGGCGTACGGCAGCCGCCATTGCCGCTAAGCTGAGACTGGACGAGTTTTATGCCGAGGTACTTCCGGAAGATAAAGCTGAGTTCATCAGACAAGAAAAAGCGGCGGGAAGAAAAGTCGTCATGGTAGGGGACGGTATTAACGATTCACCTGCTTTGTCTGAGGCCGATGCGGGGATAGCCATTGCCGAGGGGGCTGATATCGCTAAGGAAGTGGCGGATATTACCATAGGTGCCCAGGATCTGTATCAGCTGGTAACTTTAAAGCTGATCAGCCGTTTGTTGGTAGAACGCATCAGTTCCAATTATCACTTTGTGATAAGCTTTAACGGAGGTTTGATTGCCTGCGGGGTTCTGGGGATTTTGCCGCCGGCGTTGTTGGCTTTGCTGCATAACCTTTCGACTATTGGGGTAGGGTTGCACAGTATGAGAAATATCTTACCGGAAGCGGGTCTGTACAAGTTATCGCCAGAAACGGAAGCAGTAATTAAGAAACTGAAAGCTGCAAGGACGGAGCTTGGAACTGGCGGACCGGCAGAAACTTTATCATGCGTGTAAAAGTAAATTTACAAGGTGTAGCTGAAACTTTATTGATGCCGCTTTGGGCTAGGGCATGTGAAACGAAGCGAATTAATGGGCGTCTGATATATGATCCGCTGGCGGTGAAATTGGTGCAGGAACTGGATTATGATTTCCACAAGTTTGAGCACGCGAAGCTTTTCCAGACCGGTACGGCAGTTAGAAGTGAAATCCTTGACCGGGAAACTAAAACCTTTATTAATCGTCATCCTGATGCGGTCTGCATTAATTTGGCCTGCGGGCTGGATACCCGTTTTTATAGAGTCGATAACAGCAGAATTGAGTGGTACAACTTAGACTGCCCGGAGGTAATTAAGCTACGGGAAACATTACTCCAGGAGTCTGATTCCAGAATACACGAACTGGCTTTTTCAATGCTTGATTCTCAGAGGGTTCATTTGGTGCAGACTCAGAACCGGCCGGTCTTGTTCATTATGGAAGGAGCTTCCTTATATTTTTCCGCGGAACAGATGAAGCTACTTTTTTCTTTGATACAAGACTTTTTTCCCAGGGCAGGCCTACTTTTGGAAATTATGACTCCTTTTATAATCAGCCTGCAAAAACATTATGATTCAGTAAGTAAAAGTCAGGCTCTGTTTATTTGGGGGGTTAGTGACGGGCGGAAGATAGAGAAGCTGAATCCTCATTTACGTTTTAGAGAACAATGGGATTTATATGAATATCATCGTTTCAGATGGGGCTGGCTGGGTCTTCTGTCCTTGGTACCCTGGTGCAGGGATAGCTGTAGTGACAAGATAGTTTATTTGGAAATGCAGGATAATTAAGAATGTTAGAGTCACTGTTTACTGGTTAAGAGCAACCATGAATAAAATCTAAAATAAAAAGCAGGCCGCATAATCTACTAAATTATGCGGCCTGGTTGCTTATCTGGATATTGGTGGAGACGAAGGGGTTTGAACCCTCGACCTCCGCGTTGCGAACGCGGCGCTCTCCCAGCTGAGCTACGCCCCCGATTAACTGGAACTGGATAACAACTTAATTATACAGGAAATTTGATTTTTTGCAAGGCTTTTTAATATTTTTTTGCTTTTTCGGTCAGGGAATCCAGCAGTAATAAGATATTATTACCTACGGCAGCGTTAAACCGGATTCGCCCCTGGTAGATGCTCCAAACCACATGCATGGCCGTATCCTGCTGTCCATATTTGGCCTGAAATTTTTGCCGCAGCAGGGGGGCCATCTCCACTTCCAGCATCATATTGTAAAGTTCGTATTTAGCATCTACCAGGACGTAGTCAGAATTGATTACTTTGAGAGGATAACGTTTTTCAATCAGTTCGATCAGACCTTTTAAAAGGGGACTATTCGGCATAGAAGACCTCCTTTTTAGCACTGAGAAGTGAAATGGTGAACGCAGGGACCGGACTTTGCCTTCTGCGCCTCCAGGTGTTTATTTACATCTGCCGGAAGCAGAACTTTATACCAGGTTAAAGGGCGAGGTTTCCTTGATATGCTCATTAATCCTGCTCTCGGCATATTGGGCAATAAGCTTCTGGACGGCCAGCGTGGGCGGCAGTTGTCCGTTGATGACCTCTGTTTCAATCTGTTCTTTACAGGATATGATTTCCGGACAGCGGTAAAATAAATTATGCAGATGTTCCTCCACCATGGTATAAACCCAGGCCAGGGATTGACGTTTGCGGCGTTCTTCCAGGACACCGCTGCTTTTGGCTTGTGTAAAAAAGTTTAGTATTACTTCGTCCCACAGGTCCATAACACCGTCACCTGTATAGGCTGAGCAGGTGTAGGCGTGAGTGGTCCAACCCTGGGTTGCCGGACGCAGGAACTGCAGGATGCGTTCGTATTCGGCCCGAGTTACCAGAGCTCGTTGTTTATTGTCACCGTCTGCTTTGTTAATCAGGATGGCATCGGCCAGTTCCATGACGCCTTTCTTCATGCCCTGCAGCTCATCGCCAGCTCCAGTGATGACGATATAGAGAAAAAAATCTACCATGGAGCGGACTGTGGTTTCACTTTGGCCGACCCCGACAGTTTCCACCAGAATGGTGTCATAACCGGCTGCTTCACAAAGGAGCAGGGTTTCTCTGCTCTTGCGGGTTAAACCTCCTAAGGTGCCGCCGGAGGGGGAGGGGCGGATAAAAGCATTCTTTTCCCGGGATAAGTTTTCCATGCGGGTTTTATCGCCTAAGATACTGCCTCTGGTTACGGTACTGGAAGGATCGACGGCTAAGACGGCTACTTTATGGCCGGACTGACAAAGTTTGGTCCCCAGAGCTTCGATAAAAGTGCTTTTGCCGGCACCGGGAACTCCGGTGATGCCGACACGTTGGGCCCGCCCCGTGTAAGGCAGCAGTTTTTGTAATACTGCTTGAGCAAGGTCGAAATGTTTGGCCGCATTACTTTCAATTAAGGTAATGGCTCGGGAAAGAGTGACCCTGTTTCCGGCCAGAATGCCATCAACATAATCGTCCACGGTCAACTGGTGACGCTTAAACACGAATGAGGAAGGCTTGATTGGGCTGCCTTGTTTTTCAGACATACCGTCGTGACCGCCTGTAACACCGTTCATTACCCGGCAGGCAAATTGCTGGTTGTTTTTATCAGGCGCCCATTCCGGTTTATAGGTTTCAGTCATGGCTTAATCCGCCAGTCTCTTATTTAGTTCTTCCAAGATTTTTTTGGCACAGACAGGAATGATGGTGCCGGGTCCAAAAATGGCTGCTGCTCCGTGCTGATACAAAAATTCATAATCCTGGGCGGGGATGACGCCTCCGATGACTACCATGATATCTTCCCGGCCGCGCTTTTTTAATTCTTCTATTAGCTGGGGCATCAGGGTTTTATGACCGGCGGCCAAAGAGCTCATCCCCACGATATGCACATCATTATCTACCGCATCCTGGGCGGTTTCCTCCGGAGTCTGGAACAAGGGGCCGATATCTACATCGTAGCCCATGTCGGCAAAGGCGGTGGCTATAACCTTGGCTCCCCGGTCATGGCCGTCCTGGCCCATCTTGGCAATCATGATACGGGGACGGCGGCCTTCCTGTTTTTCAAAGTCATCCGTCATCTTCCGAACCTCTTCAATTACATCTTCATCAGCAAATTCAGAGCTGTAAATACCGCTGATGGAGCGGATGATGGCCTTATGACGACCGCAGACCTTTTCCACCGCGTCAGAAATTTCACCTTTGCTGGCCCGGGCCCGGGCTGCTTCCACGGCCAGCTCCAACAAATTACCTTCACCAGTTTCCATGCTGTGGGTAATGGCATCCAGGCAGCGTCTGACCCTTTCCGGATCCCGGTTGGCCCGCAGTTTTTTCAGCCGTTCAATCTGAGCCAGGCGTACTGCCGTATTGTCTACTTCCAGGATATCCAGCGGTTCTTCTTTATCCAGCCGGTAATCATTAACCCCGACAATCTTCTCTTCGCCGGAATCGATATGGGCCTGCCGCCGGGCGGCCGCTTCCTCAATCCGCATTTTGGGCAGACCGGTATCGATGGCCTTGGACATACCGCCCAAGGCTTCTACTTCCTGGATATGAGCCCAGGCCTTATTGATTAACTCGTTAGTCAAGGCTTCTACATAATAAGAACCACCCCAGGGGTCGATAACTTTGCAGACCTTGGTTTCATCCTGAATATATAGCTGGGTATTGCGGGCGATACGGGCACTGAACTCTGTGGGCAGGGCGATAGCTTCATCCAGGGCGTTGGTATGCAGGGACTGGGTATGGCCTAAGGCTGCCGCCATAGCCTCTACGCAGGTCCTGGTAATATTATTATAGGGGTCTTGTTCTGTCAGGCTCCAACCGGAAGTTTGCGAGTGGGTGCGCAGGGCCATGGATTTTTCCAGTTGTGGATTGAAGCCCTTGACGATTTTGGCCCAGAGCATCCTGGCTGCTCGCATTTTGGCCACTTCCATGAAATAATTCTTGCCCATGGCCCAGAAAAAGGACAGACGGGGGGCGAACTGGTCGATGGTCAGGCCGTGCTGAGTACCGGTACGCAGGTATTCCAAACCATCCGCCAGGGTATATCCCAGCTCAATATCAGCAGTGGCGCCTGCTTCTTGCATGTGGTAACCGGAAATACTAATGCTGTTAAACTTAGGCATATATTTGGAGGTATAGGCAAAGATATCACCAATGATGCGCATAGAGGCCGTAGGAGGATAGATGTAGGTATTGCGGACCATAAACTCTTTAAGAATATCGTTTTGGATGGTACCGGACATGATGGCCTTATCAACTCCCTGTTCCTCACCGGCCAGAATGTAGAAAGCTAAGATTGGCAGCACGGCACCGTTCATAGTCATGGAAACGGACATCTGACCTAACGGGATACCGGAAAAAAGTATCTCCATATCTAAAATGGAGTCTACGGCTACGCCTGCTTTGCCAACGTCGCCTACCACCCTGGGATGATCGGAATCATAACCGCGGTGGGTGGGAAGATCGAAGGCGATGGACAGACCCTTTTGCCCTGCGGCCAGATTGCGCCGGTAGAAGGCGTTGCTTTCTTCCGCTGTGGAGAAACCGGCGTACTGACGGACCGTCCAGGGACGGGTAACGTACATGGTGGCGTACGGCCCTCTGAGAAAGGGCGGGATGCCGGCCATATACAGCAAATGCCTGCAGTCCTTATAAGCGTTTTGGTCATATAAAGGTGCTACGTTAATCTGTTCCATGGTGCGAAAGGTATTTTCCTCAAAAGACTTACCAGTATCTTTTTTTAGGGCTTCTTTCCAGAGGGCTAAATGTTCCGGCCCGGTTTCGGCGGTACAGTGTAAGGGAAGATGGCTGAAATCTGGATTCAATGACATTAGAACATCCCCTTTTCTTTTTGTAGACGGTGTAAGGTTTCATAACAGTTAGACCTGACGCTGATGTAATCGTCAAAGCCGGCTTCCTCGCATAAAGCTCTTAGCTCCGGGGAGGGTTCGCCAGCCAGCATCACCTTCATGGCAGGCCGTACGGCCTTGATGCCACGGCAGACGGCGGGAGCCAGTTCCGGATAGGTAGCATCCGTGGAGCAGACGATGGCAATGTCCCTCTTTGAGGAAGCTGCGGCAGTAACGGCGGCTTCTACCGTGGGAAAGCCGTTGTTCAGTTCTACGTCAAACTCGGCTACCTGCATAAAGGAGGTAACGAAATCAGCTCTTGCCTTATGCTGGGGTATGGGGCCCATATTAGCTAGGAAGATGGTGACATTTTTGCCGGTGTCTCTTTTAAATGCTTCCGTGCATTTGCGCAAAGCCTCGTATTTTTCGGTCCATCTGTGGGGTTGAATGGAAGTTACGGTAAAAGGAGAGGCACCCTCGTTGAGGGCGGCGTAGATTTCGCCCATGGTAGCCCCGGCTAAAAGCGCCTGACTGGTTTTTTCGATAATAGCTCCGGCCTCGCTGCCGTCGGATTCTACAATAGCAGTAATAGCATTTTGTACTTCTTCTGCTTTCCTGATGTTTCTAGCAATAGCTAAAGCAGCCCTGCGTTCTGCCAGTATGACTTCCAGGTTTACGGGAGGTACTTCCAGAAGTTTTTCGGTCATGTTAGGATACATATTGTTGCCGATGGCCCGGTCTCGGCGCAGGTCCAGGTTCTTAAAACGTGATTGAAGGACCGTGTTGACTGCTGCCTGTACCTGACCGTTCTGGATACAGGTTAAAAAACCGCCGTTTTTTTCAATTTCCTGGAACTTCTGCCAGGCTTTTTGACTAAACTCGGCACAAAGATTTTCTACATACCAGGAACCGCCTACCGGGTCTATAATGTTTGTAAAATTAAACTCGTTCTGCATCATGATTTGAATGTTGCGGGCGATTCGACGGGAAAAATCGTCGCTGGGCCGGATAGAGTGGTCAAAGGGCTTGACGTTCAGACCATCGATGCTGCCAATTACGGCTGAGAAGGACTGGGTGGCCGCCCGAAGCAGGTTGACATAAGGGTCAAAGACCGTTTGGGTGAAGGAGGAGGTACTGACGAACAGGTTGATAGAACGGGATTGGGGTTTAGCGCCAAAGGCCTCCATAATTTGGGCCCATAAAGTTTTGACCGAACGCAATTTGGCTATCTCCATAAAAAAGTTGGCACCTATACTGAAGTGGAAGCGGATGTGGCGGGCAATGGTATCGATATCCAGTCCGCGTTTTTGCAGCGCTTTCACATAAGCGACTGCCTCGCTCATGCCGTAAGCAGCTTCCTGAACGGCACTGGCCCCGCCTTCATGGTAGACATCGGTATCGATTATGACGGTACGGAGCTTAGGGGCATTTTGCTTCGCCCAGGCCATGGCGTGAGCCATTTCATCCAGATATTCATCCAGGTGGCGGGGCAGACTGCCATCCGTTATTAGTTCTCCAATGGGATCAGCTGCCACAGCTCCGTGCAAAGCCTTTAAAGGGGTGTGCCGCTTGGAAGCCAGGACTATAAGGCTGCTGAGAAAGGCCAGGTTAGAAGCTCCGGTAAATAAGGCCAGTTCGTGTTTACCCAGGTCCAAATCCTGGAAGATTGTTTCCAGGTCCTTTAATGTGGAGAGGGAGACACCATGGTCGGCTACCAGATCCGCCGGCGCATTATCAGCATCCAGGCCTCTCCGGGTAGCTGTATCCAGGGTAAAGGCGATAGCCGTGGCTCCTTTGGCCAATTCGTGTTTTTGAATTTTATTAGCTTCCGGCGGCGTCTTGCCGTCTGTTTCCTGGGCTATGGTCCACAGCTTAGCCAAATAACCTCCCGCTAAACAGCCGCGCAGCTGGCTGCTTTGGGCCGGATAAGTTTTACAGTGGCTGAGTTTTTCTAGGTCGCACAGACGGTAAATGGGCTGCAAAGTGATGTCTTCATAGGTCTTGGTAAACATTTTTTTGTCAAAATCGGCACCTTTAAGAATTTTTATCACGCTTTGTTTCCATTTTTCATATGTGGGAGGCGTAAACTCGTCAAAGGTTACTTGCACAGCGGGTGAATCCTGCGTTTGTTTCATGAATAGAACATCCTTTCTTTTAGATTTGAACCTGGAAAATTGCCGGACCGGTATAAGGAAAAAGCCGCCTTCCGGCGGCTTCTTCCTATACCGCACACATCAAGATGATTTAGGAAGACTAAGGATTATACAAGCGGTTGTCCAGGCCGCGTATATAACAGTTTTTGCGAGTAAACAAAAAATAAGAACCGCTTTTTCTCACGAAAAAACGGTTCCAGATACCCTAAAGTCAGAGCCAGCCCTTCTAAGCAGGCTAAACTCCTATTGGCATCCCTTCCCCGTCTATCGCAGGTCGAACAGTGATGATGATACAGGTAGTTCTTCTGGCTCGGGGTCATTGCTTACTTCGCCTTCCCGGAATTTGCTTCCAGTGACATACTGAAGTTTGCTCACCCTTACAGCGGCGGGACCGCACCGGCTTTAAACCGGTTTTTCTATTGAGCTCTTGCGAGCGCCTGTACTTTTATGTATTTTGAATACAAGATAATAGTAACATATACTATTTAAAATAGCAAGCTATTTTAAACTTCTTACCATTTGAAGAAGCAATAAGGAACGTCGCCGGCAATTCAGAAGAGAAATGGCAGCTTGGGCTCAGCCGTAAAGTTTGCCTGTTATCCTCATCTTAAACCGGATGCTCATTTAAACACCTATGGGGAGATTTAGTTAAAAAAAGAGCTCGGTCACAGTGTTCTGCACCTCCAAAGGTTACCTTTGTCGGACCTTTGAGATGCACTTCACAGCCGAGCTCTTTAAATAATCGTATTAATCTAAGCTTATAGCTTCTTAGCTAATTCATCCAGATAAGTATCCTGGAACATTTCGATGGCGCCATTGTCACAGGCGCTGGCCAGATTGGGGTCCAGGGGCATCTTCGCCGTATTGGTGATACCGTATTTCTTGGCGATATCTTCAATATGGCTGGGTCCGAAGACCGGATATTCTTTGCCGCAGTCCGGACATTTGAAATAGCTCATATTCTCTATGAGTCCCAGGACGGGAACTTTCATCAGCTTGGCCATGTTGATGGCCTTTTCTACGATCATGCCCACCAGTTCCTGGGGCGAGGTCACGATGACGATTCCGTCTACGGGAATGGACTGGAACACGGTCAAAGGAACATCGCCGGTTCCGGGGGGCATATCGATAAACATGGTGTCAATGGTACCGTAAACCACATCGGTCCAGAATTGTTCTACTACGCCGGCAATCATGGGTCCGCGCCAAACCACCGGGTCGGTTTCATTTTCCGTTAACAGGTTGACGGACATGATTTCAATCCCGTTTTTAGTGATGGCCGGATACATGCCGGCTTTGGTGGCGGCGACTTTTTCGTGGATACCGAAGGCCTTAGGAATCGAGGGACCGGTAATATCCGCATCCAGGATGGCTACCTGCTTGCCGGATCTTCTGGCCAGGACCGCCAGCAGGGAGGTGACGCTGGATTTACCTACGCCGCCTTTGCCGCTGACCACGGCAATAACTTTTTTAATCTCACTTTGATCATTGCACTTTTTTAAAAAGCTTTGGGGAGTGGTGCGTTCACCGCAGCTTTCGCCGCAAGTGGAACAATCATGGGTACAATTTTCAGCCACTATTATCATCTCCAATAAAATTTTTGAGAAGTTTGCTCAATGTATTCAGTATACTTTAGAAATTAAAGATAGGCAAGGGGCAGGTTTAAAAAAATAAATAGTTAGAAAAAATTTTAGAGCAGAAATCAATCTGCTCTAAAGAGATAACCCTTACATTAATATTAAATTAAAAACTTAGTAAGAAAGCCTAACTAAAAATCGAATAAAGTTGCCGGGTTATTAGAGTTCTTTAGGCTTGGGAATAAGGAAAGAGAAAATAGCGCCCAGCAGGGCTGCTACCCAAAGAATCTGCAGCGCTGCGGACACGCCCCAATGGTCAGCGCCCCAGCCGACCATCGGTGCTACCAGGCCGCCGATAGTGGAACCAAGGCCTAAAGTGATGCCAGAGGCAAAGCCCACGTTCTTGCCCAGATAGGTCTGTCCCAAAACCACGATGGGACTGTAGGGAGCAAAGAGGGAAAAAGCGACCGGTATTAGTAGCAGCGTAGCCCAAGTCACGTTAGTACTGTTGGTCAACAAGAACATGGAAGGAACCATGATCAGGAAGGACATGCGCATAACCCGGATAAAACCCAGCCGGTCCGCCATGATGCCGCCGATAAAGGTAATGACCACGCCCATGGAAAATAAGAGGGACAAGGCCAGGCTGCCTTTGGCCGGAGTAGAGTTTAAGACGCTGATCCAATAAATAGGTATGAAAGTATTGCAGAGGGTGAATCCTAAAGAACGGGCCAGGATGACTACGCTTAATTTACCGAACGAGGGCCAGTCGTTGGTCTTAGCAGCGCCGTGATGCGCCTTAACGTCAGCGACTTCCGCTTCAGCGGCCTGTTTTAAAATCAGCGGCATCTTGTAGTAAAGAATGCCGGCTAAAATCGTATTCACGATACCAAAAATTACCAGTCCCCTGATGTCAAATGCGTAGGCACAGAAACCGGCGACCATAGGGCCGGCGGCAAAACCGGCATTTCCTCCTACGGAGAAGCTGCCTAAGGCCTGGCCTTTAAGCTTGCCGGAAATTTTATTGACCATCAAGGCTGATTCCGGATGGAAGACTGCTGAGCCCAGGCCGCACATCATGGAACAGAAAAAGATGACCCAGTAGGAGGTGCTGAAGGCGATGATGGTTAGGCTGAGCCCGCACAGGATAGGGCCGGCTGGAATGAACCAGGGCTTGGAAATCTTATCGGAATAATACCCGAAAATAGGCTGGGTGATGGAGGATAAGAGGATGTTGGCAAAAATCAGGGAAGCTGCATCCTGATAGTTTAAATTGCAGGCGGAAATAAAGTAGGGCAGGAGGGCTGGAATGGCCCCCTGCGACCAGTCTGAGGCGAAATGCCCCATGGTAAATAAGTAAACCAGCGGATTGAGCTTTTTCATAGGCTAACCTTGCCCGTTGTCTTTTTTTTCGTAGCATCTACATACATAGAGCAAGAATTGCAGCCGGAACAACCCTGACATCCTTTATGGCTGCAGCCGGCACAGCCGCCTTTGTTCTTATATAAATGCCGCAGGGCAGCTAAAAACAGGATAACAATAATAGTTAATACCACTAAAGATGAGAGGTTCATAAAATCAATCTCCTTTACGAGTTAGCTATCGCTAACTTTCTTTAGTGCATTCTACCATAGTTATCCTGTTCTGTCAATCAGTAGGCTGTGAAATTTTTCAGGTGTTCTTTGAAGTTAGGTTACAGCTGTATTTGGAGCTTAGAAAGTGAAGTCTAATTCGGTCCAAATAACCTGGCTCTTGGCATCAGTTTCCTTGGATTTGGTGTCGTACCAGACGGCATTACCCACGATATTTTTAGCAAAAGTATAATTAGCGCCTAAGCTATAACCCTTAGTGCCTTCCAGATAATAATGACCATCCATGGTGTGGTTGATGGCGGTACCTGCTCCCTGGTTGTAATACTTGGCTACAAAGCCGTACGAATGCGGTTGGTCGGCCTCGGCTCCTTTATAGGTGGCGGTGGCGACCCAGCCGCTGGTACTATATGAAGTATCCAGGTTGCTCTTTAAATAAACAGCTCCCAGGGTAGCTACATCGCCAAAGTTATAAGTAGCGCCTACGTTAAAGATACCATTGTTGTCCAGAGCATCGGTACTTTGAGCACCCTGGGCGGTTAAACCGGCAGCAAAGTCTTCGTCCAGGTCTGCTACCGCAGCTTTACTATTAGTAAATTTGGTGTAGCCGGCGTTTAAGTCTAGTTTACCTACGCTGCCAGCTACGTTAACTCCCCAGAACTTATCGTACAGGAAATCTTCGTCATTGGTAGGACGGCCGTAGAAGCCGCTGAGTTTTACCTTGCTGCCGTAGGACAGGTTGATGCCATCGTATTGGTTATCCCAAATGTTGCCGTCGGCAATGGTAAAATCCTGCCGGCCGGCACTTACATTTAATCCGCCCAGACGGCCTTCCAGATAGGCTCTTTGGAAATGGGTGTTTTCACCGCCATCGTCTCCATTAGCATCAATAATTTTAGCATAGCTGTTGGTATCGTCATGTTTAAGGCTATGATTGTTTTCTAACATACCTATATAATTCCAGTTATCGTTAACCGCACCGGTGAACCAGATACGGGTACGCAGGTTATGTTCGTAATCCGGGGATTTAGAACCATCTTTGTTAGTATCATTAATATTCTTATAGTGGTAACGCAGCTCACCGGTAATTTTAACGTTGTCAGACTTTTTTTCCAGCTTGGACACCCGCACGCCTAAAGCATCTAATTCATCGGCAAATTCTGAGGCTAAGCGATCCACGTTGGCACCCTTGGACATCGCTCTGGCTACAATCTGGGCCATCTCATACCGGGTCATCAGTTTGTCGCCTTGAAAAGTACCGTCCGGATAACCGTCTATTACGCCGGCGGCAGCTAATTTGGCGATACTGCCGTAAGCCCAGTGGCCGGCCGGGACATCTGAAAAGGGATTAGCCGCATAGCTTGAAGCAGAGAGGCCTAGGGTCAGGGTTAAAGCCATTACCATAGATTTGTTCATTAATATCTCCTCCTAAATTTAAATTATTGATATTATAATACAAATAGGAACTAATAGCAATAAGAATTATAGAACAGTAAGCTTTAAATATTAAAAGCTGAGGAAATAACCAGCCCCTTAATTTACAGCATCAACTAGTAATCAAGGAGCCGGAATAAATTTTTAGTACTCACGTTATGCCCAAGGTTTTATCAGGCAGAGTACTGGCTAAAAGATAAGCGCTGGCGTAGAGGTCGTCATTGGTAAGATTTAAGCCCATCTTCGGAATTAATTCAACAAATAGTCTTATTTCTTCATGAAACTTTTGAGCAATTTGGCGGCCTTGCTCGGTTAAGATAATTTTGCCATAATGTTTTTTGACAATAAGTTCTTTTTCCGAGAGTATGTCAACCATCTTTACGACGGATGGTTTGGAAACTTTGAGCTTTCTGGCAACGACGGCCGAGGATACCTCTGGTGCGGCCAATGATTCTTCGTAAATGGCATACAGATACCTTAGGTGTGCTTTACTAAGTTCCATCCCTATCTCACCTTCCTGCGTCAGATTTTCTTAGAGGGTTTTTCTTTGTGCGCACTGGCACAAAAAGGGCAGTTATGGACGGTGTCATTGCAGTGTCCACAGCCGGAACAACCGCTGCCTTTCTTGAGCAGGTGGCGGATAGCGGTGATAAATAAGATTACTAATATGGTTAAGACTACGGCGGAAGCGAAGTTCATAATATTACTCCTTTCGGCCCCAAGCTCCTGGAACCGCTCCAGGGACCAGAAGCTTAGAACTTGATAAATATCGCTTTAGTTTAAAGCTCCAGCTACCTTGCTCTTTATTTCTGTCTGCGGGCGTACGACCAGGAAGAAGGCTATGACTAAAAGGAGACAGGCCAGGATTTGACCGGGACCGAAAGCGGCTCCGTACAATAAATAGCTGCCTAGCTGGTAGACGATGAAGGATAAGGCATAGCCCAGGATGATTTGATAACCAATGGCCAGAGCCGCCCAAAACTTATTGTTCATCTCCCGGACAATGGTCGCCATGGCGACGATGCAGGGCGGGTCAAACAGGTTTAGTACCATGAAGCTGAAAGCAGCCATAGGGGTAAACATAGTTTGGATGCCGGCCATAACCAGTTCATCATTATCCGGATCGGCGACGCCGTTCAAGATGGCCAAAGTACCGATGGCCTGTTCCTTGGCCATCTCGGCACTGATAACGGCAACGGCGCCCTTCCAGTCGCCCAGGCCCATCGGCGCAAAAATCCAGGAGATGGAATGACCAATGGAAGCCATCATGCTATCTTCGATTTCTACCATTTCCAAAGTAAAGTTAAATTTGGATAAGAACCAGATAACGACGCAGGCCGAGAAAATGATGGTGCCGGCTTTAATGATAAAGCCGCGGGAACGTTCCCACATGTGAATCATCAGACCTTTAAAAGAGGGGACGTGGTACGCCGGCAGCTCCATGACGAATGGTGCAACTTCGCCGCTGAAATAGGCTGTTTTTTTCAGGGCGATGCCGGACAGGACGATGACTGCGATGCCTAAAAAGTACATGGCGGGAGCGATGAGCACGGAATCAGGAAAGAAGGTGGCTGTAATCATGCCGATGATGACCGATTTGGCCGTGCAGGGAATAAAAGTGCTGAGCATGATGGTCATGCGGCGGTCAGCCTCGTTTTCAATGGTACGGGCGGCCATGATGGCGGGGACGCCGCAGCCGGTGCCAATCAGGATGGGGATAAAGGATTTACCGGACAGGCCGAACTTTCGGAAAATACGGTCCATGATAAAGGCTACCCGGGCCATATAGCCGGAATCTTCCAGGAGGGAGAGGAAGAAGAAGATTAAAACAATCTGTGGGACAAATCCCAGGACTGTACCGACTCCGCCGATGATTCCATCCACCAGGAGGCTGCTCAGCCATTCCGGCGCATCAATGGATTCCAGGGCCGAGGTAGCGGCATTGGTGATAATATCGCCGAACAAAGTATCGTTAACCCAGTCGGTTAAGTCGCCGCCGATGGTTGTCACGGAAATGTAATACATCAAGGTCATAATGGCTGCAAAAATCGGTAGGGCCAGGATCCGGTTTGTGACAATCTGGTCAATCTTATCCGAGATAGTCAAACTGTGGCGTGGAGCTTTTTTGATTACGGCTTTATCCACGATGGTGCTGATAAAGGCGTAGCGTTGATTGGTGATGATGCTTTCTGCATCATCGTCCATTTCTTTTTCGCAGTCTTTAATATGCAGTTCCAGATGTGAGAGCAGGGATTCTTTTAAATGAAGTGGAGCAATGGCCGCCTGATCTCTTTCAAAAATTTTGAGGGCATACCAGCGTAAGAAGTCTTTATCGGCGCTAGAGGCGATAGATTCTTCAATGTGGGCCAGAGCATGTTCCACACTGCCGGTGTAGACGTGAGGCGGCTCCGGCGGCTGACGGTTAGCGGCGATGGCGATAGCTCTTTCAGCGGCGGCGATGCATCCTTCGCCTTTTAAGGCGCTAATTTCTAAAATCTCACAGCCTAATTCCCGGGATAACTTAGTAATATCTATCTGATCTCCGTTCTTGCGTACCAGATCCATCATATTAATAGCGATAACCATAGGCAGGCCAATCTCGATGAGCTGGGTGGTTAGATATAAATTACGTTCGATATTGGTGCCATCAATGATGTTTAAGATGACGTCCGGTTTCTCCGTTACCAAATAATTTCGGGTGACGGTCTCTTCCAAAGTATAGGGGGACAGAGAATAAATACCGGGTAAATCTTGAATAATGACGTCACCGTGACCCTTGAGCCTGCCATCCTTTTTCTCAACCGTTACGCCGGGCCAGTTGCCTACATATTGGCTGCTGCCGGTTAATTCGTTAAACAAAGTGGTTTTGCCGCAATTGGGATTGCCGGCTAATGCAATTTTAAGTTCCATCTGTTCGTCTCCTTCTGGAGTCAGGCTGACTGACTCCTGCCTGAAAAGCCATGCTGTTTTAGCATCCTTAAAATTCTGACTTAAAAATGATGTCGTTCAACACGGATCATAAATTTGGCCCCCCAAAAGCCTTATGCTATGGTTAGCCACGGCTAACTATAGTGCTTAAAAAAAGACGATTAGTCAACCTCAATGGCTGCCGCATCGTCTTTGCGTACTGAAAGCTCGTAACCTCGCACGTTTAATTCAATAGGATCTCCCAAGGGAGCCACTTTGCGTACATAAATTTCGGTTCCCCTGGTAAGACCCATATCCATAATCCGCCTCTTGGTTGGACCTGTACTATTTAACTTCGTAATCTTGCCTGTCTCACCGACTTTTAAATCTTTTAGCGTTTTCATCTTTTTCATCTCCTGTAAAATAGTCAGATTTGTGTAAGGATACCGGGTTAGCTGCTAATACATGATGCGGCGGGCCATGGTCTTATCCAGGGCTACCCGGCTGTCCTTAACCTGCATGATTAAATTGCCTTGGATTTGATTGACCACGGTTACCTGGCTGTCAATCACGAAACCAAGTTCAGCCAGATGCTGGCGGACTTCATCCTTACCGGAAATCTTACGGATTGTTACGGTTTCACCGGCCTTGGCCATTGTTAAAGGTAACATTGCAACGTCTCCTTTCTGTTGGATAATCTAAGCTATAGTTAGCCTAGGCTAACTATAGCTCTTAATAAAAAGGTTAGAATTATAAACTCTAACCTTGGCACACCAACTAAGGTTAGCGCATGCTAACCTTTCGGCAGATTTATAATAACACCGTTAGAATGATTTGTCAAATAGCAAATGGAAAACCATAAATCAGCAAAAAACCACAAACTTGAACATCCTGATGCAAAAAAATGACAATAAATAAAAAAAATGACGGAATAATGAAAATTATAATCCCTCAGGAAGGACAATCTCCGTTATTTGTGCTATAATTTAATTAGCAAGTTATTATGAACCGGATAATCAGGATTAGTTGGGTAAGAGCGGCAGATACAGGAGTGTTAAGGACTATTCCTGAGCAAATCCGACCTTCAAGGAGGGTTAGCATGAGAAAGACAGAATGTATGGCAATGATTCTGGCCGGAGGTAAAGGCAGTCGTTTAGGCGTGTTAACGAAGACCCTGGCCAAACCTGGCGTATTGTTTGGCAGCAAGTACCGGATTATCGACTTTCCTCTTACAAATTGTCGGAATTCAGGCATTGAAACCGTGGGCATCTTGACTCAGTATCAACCTTTGGAACTGAACTGGTATATTGGCAACGGCAGTTCCTGGGACTTGGATTCTGATCAGGGCGGTACTTTTGTTCTGCCGCCTTATATGCGCGATGATGATGCTTCCAATAAATGGTACCAAGGTACGGCTGATGCCATTTACCAGAACTTGAACTTTATTGATATGATTGATCCTGATTACGTGGTTATTCTTTCCGGCGATCATATTTATAAGATGGATTATTCCAAGATGCTGGCTTATCATAAGAAACATCATGCGGCTGCTACCGTCAGCACGATTCGGGTGCCCTGGAACGAGGCCAACCGGTTCGGCATCATGAAGGTGGACGACGATATGAAAATCGTGGAGTTCCAGGAGAAGCCGGCTAACCCTGCCAGCAACCTGGCTTCCATGGGCATTTATATTTTCAACAAAGAGTTGTTGAAAAAGTATTTGCTGGCGGATGCAAAGCTGAAGGATTCTCAGCATGACTTCGGTAAGAATATTATTCCGGCTATGCTGGGGGCCGATGTGCCTGTGTACGCCTATCCGTTTGAAGGCTACTGGAAGGATGTAGGAACCATTGAAAGCCTCTGGCAGGCTAATATGGACCTGATTGCGGATAATCCCGCTTTGAGCCTGAACAGCCCGGATTGGCGTATTTATTCCGGCAGTCAGTCTCTGCCGCCTCATTACGTAGGGCCTAACGGCAGCGTAAAGAGTTCAATTATTGGCGAAGGTTCAGTCATTCTGGGCAGCGTTACCCGTTCCGTAATCTTCTATGGCGTAACGGTAGAGGAAGGTGCCCGGGTTACTAACTCCGTCATCATGCCGGGGACCGTCATTGAAAAAGACGTAGTGATTGATAAGGCGATTATTGGTGAGCGTTGCCATGTGCATAGCGGTTTTAATATTCAAAAAGAGGACGGCTCGGTCAGCGTTTATGGCGGTGACTCGAACTTGAAACCAGAAAAACCCGCTGTAAGTGCTAAGAAAGGAGCTGGTTCCAAATGAGAAGTGACATTATCGGCTTGATCAACCTGCGCGACAGCAGCCCCTTGCGGGAAATGAATGAAAGGCGCCCTTTATCGGCCGTGCCTATCTGCAGTAAGTTCCGTCTGATTGACTTTACCTTGTCCAGCATGGTCAATGCAGGTATCGGCAATGTGGGTCTGCTTTTGGGACCGGAGGCCAGAGCTCTGATGGACCATATTCGCAGTGCCAAGGAATGGAACCTGGCTCGTAAGCAGGATGGTTTATTTTATCTGCCGTCGGATGTAGAAGATATTATCCATCCGTCTAAGGGTGATATTCGTGATTACTATAAGAACCTGCGCTTCGTAGAGCGCGGCGACAGCCACTATCTGCTCCTGTCCAGCTGCGATATGATTCATAACATCGACTATGAAAAGGTGCTGCATTTCCATCGTCAGCATAATGCGGATGTTACTTTGATTTATCATAAGCAGATTAACGCCCTGATCGGCAAGGGTCGGGTCATTGAAACCGCTAAGAACGGCCGGATTACTTCCATGTCCGAGTTAAAGGACACCAATCCGGGGGATAACCTCTTTTTGCAGGCGATGCTCATCGATTCCGAAATTTTCCTGAAGTCGGTGCGCTTTGCTTATGCCAAAGGCGATACCAGTTTCTTTGACGATGTTATCGGCAAGAACCTGGACCATCTGCGGGTCTTCGGTTATCAATACGACGGTTATGCTATCCGGATTGATTCAGTACAATCTTATTTCCAGGCAAATATGGACCTGCTGAATGTAGATAATATGCGCAACGTCTTCCGGACGGATAAACCTATCTACACCAAAGTCATGGATGAGCCGCCTACAAGATATCTGGAAGGTTCCAAGGTCACCAACTCCCTGATCGCTAATGGCTGTGTCATTGAGGGCAAGGTAGAAAACAGTATCCTGTTCCGCCGGGTGAGGATAGGTCGTAATGCGGTAATTAAGAACAGTATTATCCTGCAGCATTCTACGATCGGTGAAGATGCGCAACTGGACGGAGTGGTCTGTGATAAGAACGCCATCATCCAGCCGGAAGCAATCTTGAACGGTTCCGCGGATAGTCCGCTTTGTATTGCCAAGTTTGCCGTACGTTAAAAAGCTTACATAAAATGACGGCCGCGCAGCTCTGCGCGGCCGTCTTTAAGAAGCAGAAGCGCTCTTTTCTAAAAAAAAGCGCCCCTGTTTTTGCTTTTTTTGCTAGAAAATTATATAATAGGTATGTCCAGTATCTAATTTGTTTTTTAGATACGTTATATTTTGTGTTAAGTAGGGGGATGTCTAATGAGAGTTTGGAAAAACAAAACTGAGTTTAAACATGATTTTACGCAGAAGGCCAGGGTCCTTTTTGAAAAGAGGATAAACCAGCTGAACAAGCGAGAGGTTTACCAGGTCTTGGCGGGTATGATTCGTGATTTAATCAGTGATAATTGGATTAAAACTAACGAAACTTATGCCAAACATCAGGTAAAACAAATTTACTATTTCTCCATTGAGTTCTTACTGGGACGTTTGCTGCAATCAAATTTGACCAGTTGCGGAATGGAGGACCTGTGCCGGGATGCTTTGAAGGACATGGGCTGGGATTTGGACGATATCATTCCTCAGGAACCCGATGCCGGGTTGGGAAATGGCGGCCTGGGGCGTTTAGCGGCCTGCTTTATTGATTCCATGGCGGCGATGAACCTGCCGGGTCATGGCTGCAGTATCCGCTACCAGTACGGGCTGTTTGATCAGCGTATCGTGGACGGCCAGCAGGTTGAGTTGCCGGATAACTGGCTGCGCAACGGTTTTCCCTGGGAAATCAAACGATCTGATAAGTCGGTATTTGTCAACTTTGGCGGCAACGCCTATATGCGTCCTGATGCCGACGGCAATCTGGAATGCGTACACGAGGATTGTACCATGGTGCGGGCGGTGCCTTATGATGTGCCGGTTTTAGGCTATCATAATAATACGGTTAACACCTTACGCTTATGGAAGGCGGAATATACCAGAGAAGGTATGTATGGCAACCTGCTTCAAGGGAATTATCATCAGGCCATGCGGTATAAGGACTCCATCCAGCAGATTTCCCGGTTCCTTTATCCGGACGACAGTACCTACGAAGGACGGAAGCTGCGCCTGATGCAGGAATATTTCTTCGTCTCCGCCGGCGTCCAGAGCATTATCAGACATTATCTGAGGACCGGCGGCGATTTAAAGCAGCTGCACCGCAACGTGGCCTTGCATATTAACGATACTCATCCGGCTCTGGTCATTCCTGAGCTGATGCGTATCTTGATGGATGAGAATGGCCTGGATTGGGACGATGCCTGGATGATTACCACATCTACGGTAGCCTACACTAATCATACCGTACTTCCGGAAGCGATGGAGCGTTGGCCCATTGAGATGTTTAAACCGCTTTTGCCGCGTATCTATATGATTATTGAAGAAATTCACAAGAAGTGGATGAAGACAGTCCGGGCTAAGTTCCCCAATGACGATGGCAAGGCCAGGGATGTAGCTATTTTGTGGGATAATCAGGTCCATATGGCCCACTTAGCAGTACTGGGCAGCCATAGCGTTAACGGGGTAGCTGAGATTCACTCCAATATTTTGAAGGAATCCACCCTGCATCAGTTCTACGAGTGGTTCCCCCAGCGCTTCAGCAACAAGACCAACGGAGTTACCCATCGCCGCTGGCTGATGAATTCCAATCCTCAGCTTACCAAGCTTATTGACGAGACCATAGGCTGCAAGTGGCACCGGGAGCCTGAACTTTTACAGGACTTGGAAAAATTTGCAGATGATGCTTCTTTCCAGGAAAAATTGGCCGCAGTTAAACATCAACGGAAGGAAATCCTGACGGATTATGTTTATAAGAGCCGCCACATTAAGCTGAATCCTGATTCTATTTTTGATATTCACATTAAACGCATTCATATGTACAAACGGCAGATTCTTAATATCCTGCATGTTTATCATTTGTATCAGGAGCTTTTGGCTAATCCGGGGATGGATTTTATCCCCAGGACTTTCCTGTTCGGAGGCAAGGCGGCTGCCAGTTATGGCGAAGCCAAGATGACCATTAAGCTGATTAATCGGGTGGCGGAGATGGTCAATAAGGACCGTCATGTGAGCCGCAAATTGAAGGTGCTTTTCCTGGAAAACTACAATGTATCACTGGGGCAGCTTTTGTACCCGTCGGCTGATGTTAGCGAACAGATTTCTACCGCCGGCAAGGAAGCTTCCGGTACCGGCAACATGAAGTTCATGATGAACGGGGCTATTACCCTGGGAACCATGGATGGAGCCAATGTGGAAATCCACCGGGAGGTAGGAGATGAAAATTGTGTCATCTTCGGACTCAGGGCTAACGAAGTAATGGACTATTACCAGAAGGGTGGATACTCTTCCTGGGATCTGTATGGTAAGGATGAGAATATTCGTCAGGTGCTGGATCCTTTGAATATCAACGGTGATTTTCGGATGCTGTATGAGGCTCTGTTGGACCGCAACGACGAGTATTTTGTCCTGAAGGATTTTGAAGCCTATTGCGCCGCTCAGAAGGAAATTCAGCGCCGCTACAGCGATACTAAGGGCTGGCTTCATTCCAGCACGGTTAATATCGCTCATTCCGGCTTCTTCTCCAGTGACAGGACGATTAAGGAATACGCACACGATATCTGGCATATTAAACCGATACGCGTGTAATAAGTTCTGGCGGGCGCAGAAGACGCACGCACAAGAACAGGAGGTGGATTTATGAAAGTATCTGCTGTCGATGATTATAGTACCTACTTATTTCACCAGGGAACTAACTACAACAGTTTTAGTCTTTTTGGTGCCCATTTTGTGGTCCGGGACGGTCAGGAATGTGTCCGTTTCGCCGTGTGGGCTCCTCACGCCAAGGCTGTAAGCATTGTGGGTGATTTCAACAAATGGGATACCAGTGCTAACCAGATGGAACGCTCTCAAAGCGGCAATGGTATTTGGGTAGGCTATATTGACAATATGAAGGATGGCGAGATTTACAAGTATGCCATTACCACCGCTACGGACGAGATTCAGCTTAAAAGCGATCCTTATGCTTTTTATGCCGAGGTTAAGCCTAATACTGCTTCCAAGGTTTGTAAGCTAAATTATGACTGGCATGATGGTGCCTGGATGGGCGACCGGGATAAGTACGATTCCTACCGTTCTCCTATGCTGACCTATGAGATGCATCTGGGCTCCTGGCGCAGAGATGATGAGGGTAACTGGTTGAACTACCGGGAGATTGCCGGGCAATTGGTGCCTTACTTGAAAGAGATGCATTATACCCACGTGGAGTTCATGCCGTTGTGTGAATATCCCTTTGACGGGTCATGGGGCTACCAAGGCACGGGTTATTTTGCCGCTACCAGCCGGTACGGCACCCCGCAGGATTTAATGTACCTGGTGGACCAGCTGCATCAAAACGGCATCGGCGTTATCCTGGACTGGGTACCGGGACATTACTGTAAGGATGCCCATGGTCTTAGGTATTTCGACGGGGAACCCTTATACGAATCAGGCAATCCCATCCTGGCGGAAAACAAAGAATGGGATACCATGAACTTTGATTACGGCCGGACCGAGGTACAAAGCTTCTTGATCTCCAGCGCCATGTTCTGGCTGACCCAGTTCCATCTGGACGGCCTGCGCATTGATGCGGTGGCTAATATGCTGTATCTGAGCTATGGCAAGAAGGAGGGCGAGTGGCATCCCAATAAGTTCGGCGGCCGGGAAAATCTGGAAGCAATCGATTTTCTGCATAAGCTGAACATCGCTGTTTTCAAGGAGATGCCTCATGCCCTGATGATCGCGGAGGAATCCTCCGCCTGGCCGATGGTGACCAAACCGGTTTCTGACGGCGGGCTGGGCTTTAACTATAAATGGAACATGGGCTGGATGAATGATATGCTGGAATACATGTCCATGGATCCCATTTACCGGAAATGGAATCAGAATCTGATTACCTTTTCTCTGTGCTATGCTTTTTCCGAGAACTTTATCCTGCCCCTGTCCCACGACGAGGTCGTGCATGGCAAGCATTCGCTGCTAGATAAGATGCCGGGGGATTACTGGAGAAAGTTCGCCGGATTAAGAGCCTTTTACGGCTACTGGATGAGTCATCCCGGTAAGAAGCTGCTGTTTATGGGCAGCGAGTATGGTCAGTTCATCGAATGGAAATTTGATGACAGTTTGGACTGGCATTTGTTAGATTATCCTATGCATAAGGCTATGCACGAATACGTGCGGGAGCTGAACGCATACTATAATACACATAAGGAGTTCTGGCAGGAGGATTGCGACTGGTCCGGGTTTAACTGGATCAGCTGCGATGACACGGATAACAGTGTTATCGCCTTCTATCGTAAGGGCCGGGAAGACGGCGCTTTGACCGTCGTACTGTGCAACTTTACGCCGGAGGTACGCTTAAATTACCGTATTGGCGTGCCCAGGTCCGGAGCCTATGTGGAGGTCTTCAATAGTGATGCCGAGCGTTTTGGCGGTTCCAACGTCCTAAACGAGGGCTCCCTGCAAAGTCAGAACGTGGCCTGCCACGGACTGGGGCAGTCTTTAGAGCTCAGGCTTCCGCCTCTGTCTACCATTTATCTACGTTTGGAGGCATACACGAAGATAGAGGAAAAGCCTACCGAAGCTGCAAAGATGCCGTCTATGCGGCTCTCGACTGGCGGTAAGGAAGAAAAGAAAGCGGAAAAGCCGGCTGCCGCAGCAGTGCAGGCTGTCACTGAAACAGTGGAGGCTGTCGCTGAACCGGTGGAGGCTGTTGCTGAACCGGTGGAGGTGGTGGCTAAACCTAAACGGCGAGCCGCTAAAGCTGCGAGCGCCTCAACCGGAACCCGTAAGAAAACTGTCAGAGCATCCCGGACCAAGGCTGCTAAAGCTGCCCAGCCGGCGGCTGAGGAACCGGCGTCCGAAAAAATTGCAACTAAAGAACTTGCAGCTAAAGAAACTGCAGCTCAAGAATCTACAGCCTCCAAAACTACAGCTGCTAAGTCGGCTAAGGCTCCCAAAACCACTAAAGCCAAACGGACCAAAGCCGCAGCGAGCGCAGCTGCTCCTAAAACCACGAAAACCAAGAGAACCACAAAAACCACGAAAACCACGAAAACTAAGACTACCGGCAGAACTGCCGGGGCCACAACCAGAAAAAGGACCGCTAAAAGCGCCACTGCCAAGTAAGCCAAAGGCGTGATTAAGCAGGCCTGGGCTGGTTGAAACTTCACCAGCGGGTCCATAAGGGGACCTTAATTAGAGAGGGGATTTTATTTATGAAAATTTTATTTGCTGCTTCCGAGGCCGTGCCTTTTATTAAGACAGGTGGTCTGGCGGATGTAATGGGAGCCCTGCCGAGGGCACTAAAGGAATTCGGGGTGGAACCCGCTTTAGTAATCCCGAAATACAGCTTGATTGGCGAAGAGTTTCGCAACAAGATGGAAAAGATTTACGAGGGCAGGGTTGATCTGTCCTGGCGCCAGGAGTACTTTGGCGTTGAAAAACTGGACTGGGAAGGAATCCCGGTGTTCTTCATCGATAACGAGTGGTATTTTAAACGGGAAGGTTTATATGGCTACGGTGATGACGATGAACGTTTCGCCTTCTTCAGCAAAGCTATCTTAGCTATGCTGCCTCACGTAGGCTTTAAGCCGGACCTGATCCACTGCAACGACTGGCATACCGGTATGGTCAATGTCTTCCTGAAGGAATGCTTCTATCATGATGAGTTCTACAAGGATATGAAGACGGTTTATACCGTACATAACCTTAAATACCAGGGTATTTTCCCGCCTTCGATTACTTCCGATATCCTGGGCCTGCCCCAGTATCTGTTTGACAGCGGCAAGATTGAGTGTGACGGTTGCGTCAACTACATGAAGTCCGGTTTGGTTTATGCGGACTTTATTACGACGGTTAGTCCGTCTTATGCCCAGGAGATTACTTATCCGTATTACGGCGAGCGCCTGGATGGCTATATCCGTACTTGCGGCGATCGGATCAAGGGTATCATCAACGGATTGGATGAACAGCGGTACAATCCTGCTACCGATACTTTAATCGCGGCTAAGTATGATGCCGGCAGTGTCCTGTCTGGCAAAGTCTTGGATAAGGAAGACCTGCAGCGTCAGTTAGGGCTGCCGGTGGACCGGAATAAGCCGATTATTGCCATGATTTCCCGCCTGGTCGAGGATAAAGGTATGGACCTGGTAACCAGGATTATGGATGAAATGTTGTTAGAGGATGTTCAATTTGTAGTTCTGGGCACGGGTCCGCAGAACTATGAAGATGCTTTGAGAGGACTGGCTTCCAGAAATCCGACCAAAGTATCGGTTAACACTCAGTTTAATGAAGCTCTGGCCCATAAGATTTATGCCGGCGCGGATATCTTTATCATGCCGTCCCGCTTCGAGGCTTGCGGTTTGAGCCAGCTGATCTCGCTTAAATATGGTACGATTCCGGTAGTGCGTGAGACCGGCGGCCTGAAGGATACGGTAATTCCGTTTGACAAATACACCGGCGAGGGCAACGGCCTGCGTTTTGTTAATTTCAATGCCCATGAGCTGCTCTTTACCATTAAGAGGGCTTTGAGCTATTACGAGGATTCTTCCCTCTGGTCTAAGTTGGTACAGAACGCCATGAACAGTGATTATGGCTGGAAACGCAGCGCTGCCAGCTACAAGGAAGTTTATGACAAGCTGGTTGAGCAGGTTAAGGATGCCGCGACGGCAGATGCGAACGCTTCGGTAGAAGCTCCGGTAGAAGAAGCTGCTCCGGTTGAGACTGCCCCGGCAGAAGAAGCTGCTCCGGTTGAGACTGCCCCGGTAGAAGAAGCTGCTCCGGTTGAGACTGCCCCGGCAGAAGAAGCTGCTCCGGTTGAGACTGCCCCGGTAGAAGAAGCTGCTCCGGTTGAGACTGCCCCCGTAGAAGAAGCTTCAGCTTCGAAACGTAAGAGAGCGACTAAGAGCCAGACTAAACGCAGCACCAAGGCCGCTACGAAGAAAACGGCCTCCAAGACTGGGACCAAAGCGCCCAGAAAGCCCAGAACTAAAAAAAGTCCGAGTACAAAATAAAAATAAGTGAGCCTTTACCGGCATTCCGCCTTCGGGCGGGATGTCGGCCTCTTGATGTTATTACGGGGCAGGGATGGGAGTTTATATTATTATGGATTTGAAATTTTTTCACGATTCCCGTAGAATTGAATATCGTTCTAAGTTTGGGGCCGTCGCCTCTGAGTCTACGTTGACTTTACGTCTGGACGCAGACTGTGAGGACGATAGTTTGCTTTATGTACGTATCTGGCAGGATGGCGCCGGCGAGAAGCTTTTGCCCATGCAGAAGCGGACCGGGACCCACTCGTATGAAGCCAGTTGGGAAATGCCGTCTAAGGGATGCCTGCTCTGGTATTATTTTTTAATCAGCCGTGGAGCTAAAAAGCTTTATTATGGTAACAATCAGGCGCAATCCGGTGGGGTAGGAGCTTTGTACGATCATGAGCCTCCTTCTTATCAGATTACCGTTTATGATAAGGATTCCGTGACGCCGGACTGGTTTAAGAACGGCGTAGTGTATCAAATCTTCCCGGACCGGTTTTATCACAGCGAGCAGGGTGGAGCGACCTTAAAGAATAAGCGTTATGCCGTTATCCACAGCTGCTGGGATGATGTACCTTACTACTGCAAGAAAGATGGTAACGGGCCTATCGTGCAGTATGATTTCTTTGGGGGCAACCTGGCCGGTATTCAGGAAAAATTGCCTTATTTGAAAGATTTAGGTATAACGGTTATTTATTTAAATCCTATTTTTGAGTCTCAGAGTAATCACCGTTATGACACCAGTGATTACAAACAGATTGATCCGTTCTTAGGAACGGAAACTGATTTAAGAAACTTATGTGCCGCCGCCGCTGAAAATGGTATGAAGGTCATTCTGGACGGGGTGTTCAGTCATACCGGCGACGATAGCATTTACTTTAATAAATACGGTAATTATCATTCCGTAGGTGCCTATCAGTCTAAACATTCGCCATATTACGAATGGTACAAGTTTGAGCATTATCCTAAGGAGTATCATTCCTGGTGGGGCGTGGGGTCTCTTCCGGAAGTGGAGGAAACGACGCCGTCGTACCTGGATTATATCATCTACAGCCCGGACAGTGTGCTAAAGCACTGGCTTAATGCCGGGATTAGCGGCTGGCGGCTGGATGTAGCCGACGAATTACCGCCGCTGTTTTTAAAAACTTTCTGGAAAGAATTGAAAGCGCTTAACCCGGACTCTATCTTGATTGGCGAGGTGTGGGAAGATGCCTCCAATAAGGTGAGCTACGGGGAGCAGCGTCAGTACTTATGCGGTAAGCAGCTGGACAGCGTTATGAACTATGTCCTGCGGAGCCTGATGCTGGACCTGGTTCTGGGTAATACGGATGTTAAGACGGCTCATGAACGTTTTATGCATATGTTTGAGAATTATCCGAAACAGAATATGTATGCTATGTTAAATCTTATCGGCAGTCATGACGTGGAAAGGGTCTTCTCTTTGCTGGGAGCCAACGCCGATAAGGTGCCGCCGGAGCGCCCGGAGCTGGAAAAGCCCAGGTGGCAGCTGGAAATAGCGCCTATGCCGGAAATCAAGCCGGAACAGGATTGGAGTACCGCCGGTAACCCGGAGCTGTTAAAAAAGCTGGCGGCGGTACAAAAAAGAGAAAAGCTGGCTCAAGACAGAGTTTGCTTCATGCTGGTCTGGCAGATGACCCTGCCCGGTGCGCCTTGCGTTTATTACGGCGACGAGGTGGGCCTGGAAGGGATGAAGGATCCGGATAACCGTCGTACTTATCCCTGGGGCCATGAGAACCTGAACCTGCATTCCTGGTGCCGCCAGATGATTCATTTACGTAAGGAACATGCGGCGCTGCGGACCGGACGTTTTATCCCGCTTTTGACCGAAGGCGAAGTGTATGCCTATGCCCGCGCTATTGAAGGCGGTAAGGATGTTTTCGGCCAGCCGGCGGAGGACGGTTTGTACATCGTCGTTTTGAACAGTTCCAGCTCGGTAACCAAGACCGTGACCATTTATACGGATAATCTGGCTTACGGTACCTTGAGAGATTTAATTCATTTTAACCATGATGTCCATACGGTGGACGGGAACTTTACCGTGACCCTGCCGCCTTTGGGCGTGATGCTCCTGGAGGCTGAAGAACAGGGAGCCAGGAAACGGGCCGGCGTTCTGCTGCACCCAACTTCCCTGCCTTCCAGTTACGGCATGGGGGATTTAGGCCGGAACGCCTACCGTTTTGTAGATTTCCTGCAGGCGGCCGGGCAGACCTTGTGGCAGATTTTGCCACTTACTCCTCCTGGTGATGGCGATTCTCCTTACCTGGCCCTGTCCGCTTTTGCGGGCAACGAGAAGCTGATCTCCCTGGATGATTTAGTGCAAAGAGGCTGGCTGGAAGCTAAGTTGTCCCTGGTACCGGAGAACCTTCGGACTAAGGCTGGAATCAACAGCTATGACGCCATCTGGCACTGGAAACGTGGTGTTTTGCGCCAATGCTTGCGGAACGATTTGCCCATTGACTCTAAGACCTGGGACGCTTTTTACAAGGAGCAGGCCTATTGGCTGGATGATTATGCCCTGTACCGTTCTTTGAAGGATTATTTCCGGGGCCGGCCCTGGTTTGCCTGGCCTAAGGCAATTAAAAACCGCCAGCCGGAGGCGCTGGTACATTGCCGCCGGATGCTGAAGACCGAATGCGATTTTTATAAAAAGTTGCAGTACGTCTTTTTCCTGCAGTCGGGGCAGTTGAAGCGCTATGCTAACGAGCGGCGGGTTAAGATTTTAGGCGATATGCCTATTTTCGTGGCTCATGATAGTTCCGACTGCTGGGCTCATCAGGATTTATTCCAGCTGG